>ERZ1673961.65-NODE-65-length-55183-cov-309.394282_pt1 | contig 55183 bp, 59 predicted proteins | sample MGYA00580189_ERZ1673961 | MGnify/ENA primary metagenome ERZ1673961 (study PRJEB41334, sample SAMN05608105) | rock metagenome | biome: terrestrial subsurface; feature: shale formation; material: shale | place: USA: Pennsylvania ... | reverse complement strand
GAGGTGGGTCAAAAGTTTACAAAATAGTGGGTCAATTTTCAGTCAAAAAATTCAGTATTGAAATTCAAATATTACAACAATACCACGACCGAAGTCCAACCTTGAACCAAAACATATGATGTATTGAAATAAATTCAATGTTGCCACAGCCAGTTACAACGAACAACACTTGAACCAAAACATATGATGTATTGAAATTAAGTAGCATTGTTTACTTCTATGTTTAAACCCTCTCTTGAACCAAAACATATGATGTATTGAAATGGTGATGCAAAGTATTTTTCACAACCACCAATTCTTCTTGAACCAAAACATATGATGTATTGAAATAGTGAAGCACTATCTAATCTTAAGGCAGAAGCAAGAGCTTGAACCAAAACATATGATGTATTGAAATAGGCAAGTCTATTAATGGCGTTACTTTAGCCAGTCTTGAACCAAAACATATGATGTATTGAAATGCGACCTCTAATTGTAAAATCAACCACATAACATCTTGAACCAAAACATATGATGTATTGAAATTACTGAAACCTAGGGTCTAGGATAACAGTAGGTTTACTTGAACCAAAACATATGATGTATTGAAATATTGCAAAAATAACTTATTTTTTATTCCTAAAATTCTTGAACCAAAACATATGATGTATTGAAATGCAAAAAGTTTTTTATTTCTTTCATCTTTAATAGAAACTTGAACCAAAACATATGATGTATTGAAATCTTGAAAGCATTAAAAACAATGTTGTTTCACTTGAACTTGAACCAAAACATATGATGTATTGAAATTCGCTTAAAGCGAAGTACTCTAATAAATTTGGATTAGCTTGAACCAAAACATATGATGTATTGAAATTACTTTTCTTTAGAGTTTTGTTCTTCTGTTAAAGTCTTGAACCAAAACATATGATGTATTGAAATTTGTTATAATATCCACTAATTCCTCTTGATTCATCCTTGAACCAAAACATATGATGTATTGAAATGCAATAACTGTAAAAGCTAGAGATCCAATAGCTCACTTGAACCAAAACATATGATGTATTGAAATGAAGAAGAAACAGTATTTACAAGTTTACTTCATAGCTTGAACCAAAACATATGATGTATTGAAATACAATATGGAATAAAAAACTATTTGAAATATACTCCTTGAACCAAAACATATGATGTATTGAAATAAAGTTCTTATATTTAAATAATCTCCATTAATGACACTTGAACCAAAACATATGATGTATTGAAATTAATATTATCACTATCGCTTAAAAAATCGTCATTATCTTGAACCAAAACATATGATGTATTGAAATCCGCGCTACAATAGTTTAATGCTACTTTTGCTTTACTTGAACCAAAACATATGATGTATTGAAATTAATCTTCTGTGAACCAAACTAGTCTACCTCTTCTCTTGAACCAAAACATATGATGTATTGAAATTGAGCATATAGGTGATGTTGAGCAGACGGGAAACTCTTGAACCAAAACATATGATGTATTGAAATAAAATCCCTTTGAGGTAGGAAGATTTAAAAGTACTACTTGAACCAAAACATATGATGTATTGAAATTTATCATCTTTAATTGTATATCCGCTCGGTAAGGCTTGAACCAAAACATATGATGTATTGAAATAAGAATGGTGCGGACTTTACAGTCGGATTAAATTTCTTGAACCAAAACATATGATGTATTGAAATAAAATTGAATAATACAAAAGAAGTATTGACTAATACTTGAACCAAAACATATGATGTATTGAAATCCGCTATTATCAATCACGGTAAAATCAAAAGGTAACTTGAACCAAAACATATGATGTATTGAAATCTAGACAAGTTTAAAGTTTGTATTAAGCTTTTATCCTTGAACCAAAACATATGATGTATTGAAATCTCTAATAAAACTAAAGATGAAAATAACAGAGTAGCTTGAACCAAAACATATGATGTATTGAAATTTACTAATATCCTGCAACCTCTTAACTCTTACATCTTGAACCAAAACATATGATGTATTGAAATAAAAATGGAGCAGATTTTACAGTCGGATTAAATTTCTTGAACCAAAACATATGATGTATTGAAATACAAAGATACACCACACAAGAGTAATCAAATTAGCTTGAACCAAAACATATGATGTATTGAAATGCGTTTCTAAAAGTTAAAACATACTCACATAAAGCCTTGAACCAAAACATATGATGTATTGAAATTAGTATTAGCACTATTTTCAGCATTAAAGTTTACCGCTTGAACCAAAACATATGATGTATTGAAATTCTTGAATATAGTTTCTGCTAGTTCTTCAGCTTCACTTGAACCAAAACATATGATGTATTGAAATTACATAAGTACGCTATTAGCTTTTGACCAAGTTGCCTTGAACCAAAACATATGATGTATTGAAATTTAAATACTGTTTGCTCCAATCAATTGATTGTACCTTGAACCAAAACATATGATGTATTGAAATATTCTTGCAACTCTCTTTCTTCTTCTTTATTATTGGCTTGAACCAAAACATATGATGTATTGAAATGTTAAAAAAATCAACTATTCAAAAGTTTCTGTTACCTTGAACCAAAACATATGATGTATTGAAATGGTTCAATAATTATAGTTACATTATTTTCTATTGCCTTGAACCAAAACATATGATGTATTGAAATAGCAAGAAATGAAGAGCTACAACAAAAAAGATTAACTTGAACCAAAACATATGATGTATTGAAATATAATTGCACACTGAATATTGTCTGTATCCCAGATACTTGAACCAAAACATATGATGTATTGAAATATGGTTCAAATAAAGACTTAGCTTCTTTTATTGTCTTGAACCAAAACATATGATGTATTGAAATCTTATTACTTTTGCGTCAATTGCTACATATTGACCGCTTGAACCAAAACATATGATGTATTGAAATGCGCAAGTTGGTTTGGCAGTAAAAGCATTTAGAACCTTGAACCAAAACATATGATGTATTGAAATTTGTGAAGTCTTAACATAACTTCATATACTTTTTGCTTGAACCAAAACATATGATGTATTGAAATTTTTGTATGTTTTGCCTTAAAAAAAGGTGGAAATAACTTGAATCAAAACATATGATGTATTGAAATCATAATGTCAACATCACAAAAAGGTTTCGCAGTTACCTTGAACCAAAACATATGATGTATTGAAATTAGTCATAATTTTTCGATAGATACTTGGGGAGGTGATCTTGAACCAAAACATATGATGTATTGAAATGTATTTAGAGGTATCAAAGATATAATTGTTCCAGCCTTGAACCAAAACATATGATGTATTGAAATAAAATGATTGATGTGTGGCAAAAGAAGTATAATGCTCTTGAACCAAAACATATGATGTATTGAAATGTTGCTTGTGCTTGTCTTTCTAAAATTTTATTCTCTTGAACCAAAACATATGATGTATTAAAATTTGCGATTTGTTTACCAATTATTTGGCTGATACACTTGAGCCACAATATATAATGTATAGAAAATGACCCGAATGAATTCGGGTTTCCGAAAATGGAGCTTTGAATTGAAGCATATGATGTATTGAAATTTGCGATTTGTTTACCAATTATTTGGCTGATACACTTGAGCCACAATATATAATGTATAGAAAATGACCCGAATGAATTCGGGTTTCCGAAAATGCAGCTTGAACCAAAACATATGATGTATAGAAAATGACCCGAATGAATTCGGGTTTCCGAAAATGCAGTTTGAACCAAAACATATGGTGTATAGAAAATGACCCGAATGAATTCGGGTTTCCGAAAATTGGGTTTTGATTAAATATAAGTTAAGAAAAACTTATAATAGACTCTTTTAAATAGATTAAAAAAACTTTTACTTATAATACGCAAAAATTATGTATTTAAGGTAAATAATGATTAAAAAGATTGATATGAACTCTACTGAATTCCAAACTCAGTTTGAATTGACAAAGCAGTTTACAGACAAGGTTTTAGATAGGTTTGGTTTTGTTTATAATCCTGAAAATGATGTAAATGAATCTGTTCAGCAAGGGCTTACTAGAAATAAGATGATATATGAAAAAAGATTTTGTCCTTGTTTTATGGTAGTTGGTCAAACAAAGCAAGAACAAAAAGAAGCAGATAATAGACTTTGCCCATGTAAACCTGCACTTGAAGTTGAGATACCAAGAGATGGAAAGTGCCATTGTGGGATTTTCTGTACTCCTGAATTTGCTAAAAATGAGGCTTTGAAAAATAAGGTTAGTGAGGTTACTCATACTCATTCAAGAGGACTTACTAAGCAAGAGTGTGAAGTACTTTTACAAAAAGAGCAAATTGATGCTGATGAGTTAGAATCACTTCTTGAAGCTAGATTATTAAAATATATTGATTTTAATTTAGTAGATACAAGAGAGTGGATGGAGTGGGTAGGACAAAGAATTAAAGGTTGTGATTATTTAGTTCCAACTACTTCATTTTATCAAAGTATTGAGCAGTTACAAAATCAAAAAGAAAAACCTGTTGTTGTTTATTGTTTAAGTGGTAGTAGAAGTGCATATTGTCAAAAAGTTATGTATGATTTAGGTTTTAAGTGCGTATCAAATCTAGATTATGGGATTATGACATATAAAGGAGCTACAATTAGTGGTGAAGATGAGTAATTAACTCATCTTTCCAATGATTGATAAAGCATATATCCACTTGCATAATTATCTTTATTTTCATAAAGTGGATATAAAATATTGTGAAACTCTAACTCTTCATTGTCTGCTGTAATGAACTTTTCATTAAATCCTACTGCTTCTTTTATCTTTATTGCTTCTAACATTTTTTTTTGAATATTAGCTGCATTTGGTGTTATTGAGTTTATAGGTTTATTTTTCAAATCCATTAATGAGTATTTATAAATATTACTAAATTGGTTTGATATATTTTCTATTATTCCAAATTTATCTAATTTTATTGATGCTATGAAATGTTCTGCTAGGAACTTATAAAAAGATACTTCTTTTTCTAATAGTTCACAATTATCTTTTAGTTGTCCATAATCTTTTTTTGTGCTTAGCATCTCATTTGCTAAAGCTTTTGTTGTTTTATATAGATTTCTATTCTCTTTTGAGTTTTTAACACTTTTTAAAATAGTTGATGTTAAATCTTGAATTTTTAAAGGTTTTGTTACATAGCTATCTATATTTAATGTGATTGCTTTTATAAGTGATTCTTCATCTGTAAATGCAGTTGTAAAAATCACGGGTATGTATTTTGATACTTTATGTACTTCTTCTGCTAGTTCAAAACCTGTCATTTTGGGCATATTTAAATCTGTAACAATTACATCTAATTCATCTTGATGATTCTTAAATAGATTTATTCCTTGACGACCATCTTTTCCTACATACACTTTTTTGAAAATTTTTTCAAATACAGAAAGTGTTTGTGCTCTAATAACATCATCATCTTCAACATACAATACTGTTACTTGTTTTAATTCTTTTAAATCAATTTGCATAAACACACCATTTTTTTAAATTTTTTTGATTATAACATATCATTACTATACTTTTTTAATAATTGAACAATTGAGATAAAAAAAGTAACCATTGCAGGACCTATAATCATTCCCCAAAAGCCAAATGTTGATAATCCAGCAACAATTGAGAAAAAAATCAATAATTCATTTATTTTACTTGGAGTTTTTACTACTTTTTGATTTATATATTTTATAATTATAGGCTTTATAAATGTATCAGCTAATACTGATATGATGATTATTGAATAAGCACTAATTATTATTGCATCATAAAAATCACCTAGGTATATTTCATATAAAGCTATTGGAAGCCACATTATTATACCACCAACTACAGGAACCAATGAAGCAAAACCATACAAAACACCTAATAAAAATCCATTATAGCCATATGCTGATATGAAAAATCCAAATAACATACCCTCAAATATTGCAGTAACTAGTATTGAGTATAAAACAATACTCATTACATTTGATGATTCATAAAATAGTGTAATTGAGTCTTCTTTTTTTAAAGGAAGAATATCTTTTATATAGTGTGAAAGACTTGTTCCATAAAGTGTAAAAAAGAAATAAAATATAAGTATCATAAACATATCTATCATAAATGAAGCAGAATTCTTACCTAAATATGCTCCAATTGAGAGTATGTTTTTTATACTTTCTGCAATATCTATTTTTTCAAGAATCAAAATTAGTTGTTGTTTAAAAAACTCATACTCTTTTGGGATATTTAGTATCCAAGTTTCTATTTGTGAGTAGTTTTTCATCAAAGCTTGTTGATCTAATTGATTTATATAATTTGCAAATGAAAAAATACAGTACATTACAGGTACAAAAAATATTAGTGCAAGTATCATTGTCATAATAATTGCTGAAATTGTTTGACTTTTTACTCTGTGTGTAATAAATATATCTAAAGTATTAGTAGCTACTGTTAAAAGTAAAGCTACAAATATTGCTTTTAAAAAGGGATTGAAAAGTTCAAATAGAAAAAATAAAATAGCAATAGCAATAGCAATTAAAAAATGCTGTGGCTTCAAAACAAAGACTCCTTTTGTATCTTTTCACTTTCTGGGTATGATAATCTAAACATCTCATATGTTTTTACACTAGCTACTCTTCCTCTTGCTGTTCTTTCTATAAAGCCATTTGCAAGCAAATATGGTTCAATTGCATCTTCAATTGTTCCCTCATCTTCGCTAAGTGCAGCTGCTATTGTAGATAATCCCATAGGTTTACCTTTATTTGATACAAGAAGCTCAAGTAAATTTATATCCATTTCATCAAATCCACTATCATTTACACCTAGTTCATCTAGTGCATAATTGCATCTTTGTTTTATGATAGTATCTTCATTTTCTACTTCTGCAAAGTCCCTTACTCTTCTTAAAAGTCGTAGGGCAACCCTTGGTGTTCCTCTACTTCTTCTTGATATTTCTAATGCAGCATCATCTTCACAAACCTTATTTAATTTAACAGAAGCTTTTTGAATAATTTTTGCTAATTCTTCGTTGTTATAAAACTGCATTCTAAAATGCATACCAAATCTTTCTCTTAAAGGATTACTTAGCATTCCAGCTCTTGTTGTTGCTCCAATTAGTGTAAATCTTGGTAAATCTATTTTTACAGTTTGTGCAGCTGGACCACTTCCAATAATAATATCAAGTCTATAATCTTCCATTGCTGGATATAATATCTCTTCAACTGCTGGACTTAACCTGTGTATCTCATCAATAAATAAAATATCACCTTCTTCTAGATTTGTTAAAATAGCAGCTAGGTCACCACTTTTTTCAATCATAGGTCCTGCTGTGATTTTTATATTTGAATTCATTTCATTAGAAATAAGATAAGAAAGCGTAGTTTTACCAAGACCTGGAGGTCCATAAAAAAGTATATGATCAAGTGCTTCTTCTCTTTTTTTACTAGCTTCAATAAAAACTTTTAAATTTTTTTTTATTTTCTCTTGTCCAATATAATCATCCCAAGAAGAGGGTCTTAAATTTACTTCATTTTTATCTTCTTCAAATGATATTTGTTCAACTTCTACTAATCTTTCCACTATTATTTTCCTAAACTTTTAATACTCTTCATCTTTTGATGGAAATTGTGTTGTTTGTACATCATTTCTATATTGTAAAACTGCATCTTTTACAAGTGTTGCACCATCTAAATATCTTCTAACAAATTTTGGTTTAAATTCATCAAAAAAGCCTAACATATCTGACCAAACTAAAACTTGTCCATCAGTTACATTTCCTGCACCAATTCCAATAACAGGAATACTTACAGCTTCTGTGATTTTTTTTGCAACACTACTTAAGACACCCTCAACAACAATAGCAAATGCTCCTGCTTTTTCAATAGCAATAGCATCACGAATTAGTTGTTCTTCATCTTCTTTAGTTTTACCTCTTACTTTGTATCCACCCTCACTTCTAACATATTGTGGCATAAGTCCAATATGTCCCATAACAGCAATTGAGTTAGATGTTAGATGTTTTACAATATCAGCTTTATCTTCTCCACCTTCAACTTTTACAGCTGCAATATTTGTTTCTTGATAAATTTTAACTGCATTTTTAAGTGCTATGTCTTTATTTGTGTATGTTCCAAAAGGCATATCTAAAATAACAAAAGCTTTTGGTGCACCTGTACAAACGGCATTTGCATGGTAAATCATCTGTTCTAGTGTTGCACTTAATGTATCAGGTTTTCCTGCAAAGCTCATGTTTAAACTATCTCCTACAAGTATCATATCTGCAACTTCTGCAAATAAATTTGCAAAAAGTGCATCATAAGCTGTAATCATTGTTAGTTTTTTATTGTTTTTAGTTTTTAATATTTTAGTAATTGACATTTTTTCAAAATCATTTTTAATTATACTCATATAATTGTTCCCCAAAATCAAGTTCTATTTTTTTAATATTAATCTATAACCTTGTTATAATATGTTACTATTATATCCAAATTAATTAAATATAGGATTTTATTTTGAAAAAACTTGTAGGTTATATAACAGCTAGTTATCCTGACAATAATTTTACAATAGACTTAGCATTACATATGAAAGAGTCAGGTGTTGATATATTAGAATTAGGTATTCCTTTTTCAGATCCTGTTGCAGATGGTCCTGTTATAGAAAAAGCAAATCTTTTAGCTTTAAAAAATGGTTTTAAATTAAAAGATTTATTTGAAGTTTCAGCAAAAATAGCACCACAAATGGATACTTTATGGATGGGATATTTAAATCCATTTTATCATTATGGAATGGAAGAGTTTTTTAAAAAAGCAAAAGAGTTTGGTATTACAGGTGAGATTATTCCTGATTTACCTTTTGAAGAGACTTTTATTTATCAAGAGTTGGCAAAAAAATATGAACAATCTATTATTACATTTGTCTCTCCAACTCATAGTAAAGAAAGAATTGCACAAGTAGTTAAAAATGCTACTAAGTTTATATATATGGTAGCTTATGCAGGTATTACAGGAAGTGGTAAAAGTGAAGATTTAACACAAGTTATTAAAACTGTAAAAGAGAATACAAATACTCCTTTATATGTTGGATTTGGTGTTGATGAAAACACATGCAAAGAGAAATCAGTTGGAGTTGATGGAGTAATAGTAGGAAGTGCTTTTGTAAAACATATAATTGATGATAGCTTGTCATACAATGAAAAAATTGATAGAATATGTAAAATCTCAAAAGAGATAAAAGAGAAAATCAACGGGTAGTTAATGCAAATTATAAATGAAGACTTAGAGTTTGTAGAAGAGAATAGGGAATGCTCTTATTTTAATAATGAGATATCTGATATGAGATATAGGTATATAAATCATTGTGGTGTTGAAGATTATCAAAATATGTTAGAGCATGGTTGGAGAAGATTTGGGAAAATGCACTTTGTTCCAGAATGCAAAACTTGTACAAAGTGCATAAGTATGAGAATTGATGTTAAAAATTATAAATTTTCTAAATCTGAAAAAAGAGTAATAAATAAAAATAAAGATACAAAGCTTTATATACAAACACCAAGTATAAGTTTAGATCATTTGAAGCTTTATGATAAATATCATAAATTTATGCACGATAAGAAACAATGGCCTTATTATCCAATAAGTCCTGATGATTATTCAAGATCTTATGTTGAGGGAAAAGATAAGTTTACAAAAGAGTTTTTATATTTTAAAGGTGAACAACTAGTCGCAGTTGCATTAGTTGATATTTTACCTGAGTCTATTTCTTCGATTTATTGTTTTTATGATCATGAATATGCAGAGTTGTCTTTAGGTAAATTTTCTATTTTAGCACAAATAAAAATAGCAAAAGAGTTAGAAATACCTTATATTTATTTAGGTTATTGGATAAAAGATCATTTTTCAATGGGATATAAAGTCAATTATATGCCCTTTGAAATATTAAAAAATAGAGCTTCTTTAAAAGAAGATGCAATTTGGGAAAAATATGAGTTATAATATAGTTGCATTAATAGCTATTACTATTACAGCAGTAATTTCACTTTTAGCTAGTCATTATATAAGTTTATTGTTTTTTGAAGAGTCTAACTCTTTATTTAAAATAGTTCAATTAATTATAGCCATAGTGTCAATGACAACATTTTATGCACCAATTAAATACTTACTATTTAAGTATATGGATGTACAAGAAGAAAAGGAATAGATTATGAAAAAGTTTATTGTTGTATTATTTATATCTCTTTTTTCATTTGCAGTTGCTAGTGAACAAGAAGATATAGAAAATGTAGATTGCGTTATTTTAAAGGATGAAAATTCAATAATTTGTAAATATATTCAAGAAAGAGTTGAATATGATAAAAATGTTACTTTTATTTGGATTGATCCTGATGAAGAGATATCAAGAAGTCGAGAGATGACTATACCTGCTGGGCATGGTTCTATTTATGATTTTAGATATATTGATGGAAGGAAAAAGGGTATTTGGACTTTTAAAGTAAAAGATCAAGATAAAACTTATGAAACAAAATTTGAAATAAAGTAATTATACTTTTTTCAAATTTTTATTTAAACACATAACTAAATCTATTCCTTTTTTGTCTACTATACACACCATGTTTTTGCTACTATCATGGGTAGTTTTATCTAGGTTTATTAAGTTATTTAAATAATCTTCAATTCTTTTTATTAGAATTCTATCTTCTAATAGAAGAATTGTTTTTGCGCTATACTCTTTTATATTTCTAATATTTTCATCTTTTAGATTTTTTAAATCAATAGATAATATCTCTTGAGATAGTTTTGCAAATGCTTCAAGCTTTGCTTGTCTTATCCATCTTTTTTGATCAATCTTATTATTTACTTTTGAAAGAATAAATGTATCAACTACTTTAGTTGCAATCGCCCCAAATGCTGCTGTTCTAGCTACTTGACCTACTAGGGCTAAACTAATATTAAACATCTTCGCTCCTTATATTAAAGAAATATTATATTAAGTAAACTTAATTGTATATTAAAACGATAATTATTATCATTAATAATTCATTAAGTATAGATTATGTAATATTATAATATTGATACTAATTATTAAGGGATATTATGAAAAAGAACTACCCCAAAGAGGGATTTTTATATAAAAAAAATTTAAAAATACATAGAAATCTTTGGATACCATATACAGCTGCTTTGATAATTAGTATAGGAATAATAGTTATAAAAGGAATAATCTAGTGCAAAAATATGAAGAAAGTTTTGAATCTTTTTTAGAAAATTTTAAAAATACAGTATCAAAACTGGGATTTAAAAACTCAATACAAAAAGATTATATTCTAAAAATTTTGTATTTTAATGATGAACATTTAAGTGCAGAACAAATTGCAAATATTGCAAAAAATGAATATAAAGTAGATATGGGAATAGCTACAGTTTATAGAACTGTTAAGTTTTTTGAAGAACTAAATATAGTTAACTCATTGGATGTTGGTGATGGAGCTAAAAGGTATGAGTTAAATCTATCTTTACATCATGATCACATGATTTGTACTTCATGTAATAAGATTTTAGAATTTAATGATGAGGTAATAGAAAAACAACAAATCAAAGTTGCAAAAGATAACAACTTTCTTTTAAGTGATCATATTATGACAATTTATGGAGTATGTGAGAAGTGTCAATAAAAGCATAAGATTTCTCTTATGCTTTTACTTAAGTTAATAGTGATACAACATTGTAAGTAATAAATGATAATACCCAAGCAGTACCTGTTGTAAATACAAATAAATATCCTAAATATTTCCATCCACCAGCTTCTCTTGCAAAAACCATTGTTGCAGCAAGACAAGGTAAATAAATCATTACAAATACAATAAATGCAATACCTGATGCAAATGGAATATTTGCTCTTATCTTTTCAACTAAGCCTTTTGAGTTTTCATCATTTTCTTCACCCAAGCCATATAAAATACCTAAAGTTGAAACTACAATCTCTTTTGCTGCAAGTCCAGTTTCAAGTGCTACTGACATCTTCCAATCAAATCCTAAAGGAGCAAATAATGGTTCTGAAAATTTCCCTACATAACCCAAATAAGAGTTTTCAAGGTTATATAAAGCAAGTTCATTCTCTAAGGCTAATTTTTCTTCATCACTTAAAGCTAGTTCAATTTTTTGATTGTAAGTCTCTTCTACATCTAAATGTTTTGGATAATTACTAGCAACCCAAATTAGAAGTGATGCTGCAAGAATAAATGTACCTGCTTTTTTAAGGTACATCATAGCTTGATTTGAAACTGTGTGCCAAATTAGTTTAAAAGATGGCAGTCTATATTTTGGCATTTCCATTACAAAAGGTTCATTTTCACTTTTAAATACTAATATTTTTAAAACTTTTGCTGCAATTAATCCTAGTATTGCTCCACCAATATAGATTAAAAATAAAACATTACCAGCATTGTTTTCACTAAAAAAAGCACCTGTAAAAAGTACATAAATTGGAAGTCTTGCTCCGCAAGACATAAACCCTATAATAAATAGTGTAAGTAGTCTATCTCTTTCATTTTTAAGAGTTCTTGCTGCCATATAAGCTGGAACTGAACAACCAAAACCAGTTACTAAAGGAATAAATGATTTTCCATGAAGTCCAAATTTATGGAAAAAACCATCAAGTAAGAAAGCAACTCTACTCATATATCCAGTTGTTTCAAGTAAAGCAATACCAAAAAATAGTATTACAATATTTGGAATAAATAAAACAACAGCACCAACACCTGCAATTGCACCATCTGCAATTATTGAGGATAATTGATTATCTCCTAATACCTCTTTTGTATTGTCAATTAAATTTGCAAAAAATGCATCTATAATATCCATAGGAATATTTCCAACTTCAAATGTTAGTTGAAATAATCCCCACATTAAAAATAAGAAAATAGGTAAACCAAATACTTTATGGATTAAAACAGAATCAATCTTTTCAGTCAATGTTTTTTCCACATGAGTTTTTACTTTAACTGTTTCAGTAACAGCACCCTTTGCAAAAGAGAATTTCTCTTCATTGAAAATATCTTCTACATTTTTTGTATCATAATGAAGAGAGATATGTTCAAATGCACTATTTAAAATGGGTTGTAGTTTTGTCCATATTGGTTCATCATGAAAAAACTTATAAGTATCTTTATCTTCTTTTAGAAGTTTTATAGCTACTTGTCTAAAACTATTTTTGCATTTAAATCCACTATCATTGAAAAAGTTAATTATATTTGCAATCTCTTCTTCAATAACATTTGAGAATATTAATTTTGTATCTAGTTTTTCGCTTTCATGTTTTTTTACTATCTCTTTGATTAGTTTATCAATACCTTGTTTTGTTGTAGCACTTGTTTTTATACAAGGTTTACCAAGTATTTTACTTAGTTGTACCTCATCAATTAATATATCTTCTTTTATTGCTTCATCATTCATATTTAGAGCAATTATCATTTTTTTGTCTAATGCTAATAGCTCTGATGTTAAGTATAAGTTTCTTTCTAAATTTGTTGAATCAGTTACATTTAGTATAATATCATACTCACTATTATATAAAAAATCTTTTGTAACTTTTTCTTCTTGAGTATATTCATTTAAAGAGTAAGAACCTGGCAAGTCAACTATTTCAATAGTATAATCTTTATATTTTAAAATTACTTGCTCTTTTGCAACTGTTACTCCTGAAAAATTACCAACTTTTAACCTTGCATTTGAAATTGAGTTGATAAGCATACTCTTACCAACATTTGGTTGACCAACTAATGCAACTTTAATTATTTTGTTTGTGTTCATTTTCAACCTCGATTTTTGATGCTTCTATTAATCTTATTGCAACTTTAGTATTATTTATTTTTATTTCAATAGTACTTTTTGCCATAGTTACTTCTTCAATAGTTATCTTTGAACCTTTTATTATTCCAAAAGAGTAGAATCTATTTTTTAAAGCAGTATCACAATTTATGTTTTTGATTGTTGCTATATCACCTTTGCTTAATTCACTTAATTTCATAAAATATCCTTATATATTAATGTGAGGTAAAATTATAATAAACTTAAAATTTAATATTACTTAATAATGATAATAATTTTCAAATTTTAGATGATAAATAACTAATATAATGATAATTGTTATCATTAAGTTTTAAACTAAAACATTATATACTTCAAAAATTTATAAAAAGAGTCAAATATGAGTATTACTACAAAAATATCTGTATTTTTTGCACTTATATGTCTATTTTTAACAATATGTGTTTTTAGTATATTAAAACAGAGTGAAAATAGTACAAAAGAGTTTGAAAATCAACAAATAAAAAAGAGTATTGAGATTTTTTTTGAAGCACTAAAAGCGAAATCTTCTTTTTTACAAAACATAGCTTATGAACACTCTATTAATGATAATGTTTTAAAAATAGTTGAAGAAAAAGAGAATAAAACAAATAAAACAAACTTTATCAAAGATAAATATACTCATTTTTTTCTATTTGATAAAAACAAAAACTTTATTTATGGAAATGTATATGACATAAATTCAGATGAGTTTGTATCTATTCCAAATGCAATAAAAACTTTTTTTAAAACAAAAGAGATTGATATTTATTTAGATAAAAATAGAGTAAATTTTATCACTTTAGATTATGAAAAAATACTATTTACCATTGAAAAAGTATTTAAAAATAATAAATTTGTAGGATATGTTTTTGTGGGAAGAAGCTTGGATTCTTTGTTTTTATCAGAACTTAGTAAGATAACTCACCAATACTTATCGTTTCTTCCTTCTCATACTTTAATTAAGAAAAAATATTTAAAGCTTGATTCAAATTTAATCTATTATGATATTAGTAGAGTTGATGAATATAGTTTATTTAGTTATTTAGAGTTAACTGACCAATTAGATAATAGCAATTTTTATATTAGAATGAAGATGAATAGGGACTATTTTATTCAAATAAATAAAAATAATAAAACTATATTTTATATTTTTATAATAACTTTTATAATTCTTATTATTGCAATATATTTTTTTATTGATAAACTTTTTGCAAAAAGAATAAAAAATATATCAAATGTTATAAAAAATATCTCTAAATCTAGTAGTTTAGATTTGAAAATAGAGCTTGATTATAATGATGAGATAAGCTATTTATCAAAAAAGATAAATGAGATGCTATATTCAATAAATCTAAAGCAACATGAAAATTTAAAAAAACAAAGAGATTTTTTACAATCAGTTTTAGATACACAAAAGAATATTATATTAATTACTGATGGAAAAGATATTCATACTACAAATAAAAAGTTTGTAGATATATTTAAATCAAAAGATGAGTTTTTAACAAATATTGCATTATTGGATAATAAAACACAAGACAATTTAGTAAAAATTGCAAAAAAATATGATTCGTATGAAAAGCCTGCAAAACTAAAAATAGAAGATGAACTTAAGTATTTTACTTTTGATGTTCAAAAACTTGATATGCAAAAATATCTTATATGTATGGATGATGTTTCAAAGTATAATGAAAAGATTTGTCATTTAGAACAAAAAGCTTCAATGGATGAATTAACTCAAGTTTATAACAAAAGTACAATTACAACAATGCTAAATTGTTGGTTGGAGATTAGAAGTTTTTGTTTGATTATATTTGATATAGACTATTTTAAAAATATAAATGATACTTATGGACATTTTGTTGGAGATTGTGTTTTAAAAGATTTAGCAAGTCTAATACGAAATATATTGCCAAAAAATGATATTTTAGGAAGATTTGGGGGAGAAGAGTTTATTGTTTTAATAAATGATAATAGTAGTAATAATATAATAAGTATTGCAAATAGATTAAAAAAAGAGGTGGAAAATAAAAGATTTATTTATGATGATGCTTTAGTTAATCTTACTATTAGTCTTGGAACTACTTTTTGCATAAAAGGTGAGAGTTATCAAGATGTTTATAAAAGAGCAGATGAAGCATTATATGAAGCAAAAAATAGGGGAAGAAATAGAGTTTGTTTTAAATAGTCATTCTCATTTTGGGCTTCATTTTGATAATGAGTGCTGATTTACATTAAGGTAAGCTTAAATTTAATTTGGCAAAACTACAATATTAAAGGATGATTTTGATAAAAACTGAAGATATTATAAAAATAGCAAGTTATTTTACTATTGTTGCTCACTCTCCTGGAAGATTAAGAGTAAGAGTAAACCCAAAAATCAAAAATGAAAATAGTAATATATCAATAGAAGATATTGAGCAAATTCCAAATAAGATAAAAGGAATTAAAAATATAAAAGTAAATAAAGTTATTGCTTCTGTTACAATTACATATGATGCAAATATTTTTAAACCTGAGGTTTGGGAAGACTTGATAAATAAAAGAAATTTAGATGAAATTACACAAATAATAAACAATCTTGCAAAGGAGGTGATGTAGTGGTAAATTATGATGAGGATATTTTAATATCCCAAAAAGTTGATGTAAATAGTGAACAAACTATTGAAGCACAAGTTTTAAGAATTGCTGTATATGATGAGTTTAAAGCATATGAAACATATAGTAAAATTATTGAAAAATTTGGTGCAATACACCCTTTTGTAAATATAAAAGAAGCAGAAGCAGTTCATTATAGTGCATTGATGCCTCTTTTACAAAAATATAATGTAGAAGTTCCAGTTAATGATTGGGCATTAAAAGTGCAAGTTCCAAAAACTTATATTGAGTGTTGTGAGCTAGGAGTTGCAAGTGAGATAAATAATATTGCAATGTATGATCATTTGATTTTACATACAACACAAAGTGATATAAAAGATACACTTTATAAACTACAAGCAGCATCATATAACAATCATCTTCCTGCTTTTAGAAAGTGTGTTTTAAATCACTACAATGGCATAAACCAAGGTAGTAGTTTAAATAGTGTGGAAGATATGATGTCAAAAGCAAGTGAATATCAAATGCTTTTAGAAGATATAGCTTCTGGAAATATGGATCAAAACAAACTAACTGAATTATTTTCTAAATTAAATATTTCAATGATTAGTGGAGTAGGTTTAGGAGCAGCATTAGTTGCATTTATAAATAATTATCAAGAAAACAAGGAGTAAATTATGGCATTACCATTTATAGCTGGATTAGCAATTGGAGCAGGGGCAGTTTTTGCTTATAAAAATAGTGATAAGTTAAAAAGCAAAACAAAAGAGTTACTTGAAAAATCTAAAGAGTTTACAGATTCAACAATTGAACAAGGTAAAGAAGCAGCTGATGAAGTAAAAAGTACAATTGAGGCTACTAAAGAGTGTATTAAAGAGAAAAAAGAAGCAAAGAAGTTAGAAGAAGCTCAAGTTGAAAAAATAGAGAAAAAGGAAAATGAATAATGCAAAATGGCTTAATTAATACAGGTGAACCAAGAAATATTATGGGTCATATTGTAAGTGGTGCAGTTGCAAGTGCAGTTGTATCTGGAACTATTAACTACAAAAAAGCAAAAGAGAAGAAATTATCTTCAAATGAAGCTATTCAAGATACTGTAAAAAAGACAGCTCAAGGCGCAATAGCAACAGGAACTGCAATAGCAACTGCAAATCATATTGGTCAACAAGGTGGATTTTTAAAAGCATTAACAGCTTTAAGTGTTGGTATGGCTGGAATTTATGCTGTTGAAGTTATTGATGATAAATTAAATAGCAAATATGAACAACTAGAAGCTAGTTGTTGTGATGAAAATTTTTTAGAAGAGGGAATCAATGAATAATATGAATAATCAAATGAATAATCAAAATATGTATGATATGAATATTGAAAATAGTAGAACAAACCAACAAGGTGTAAACTTAAATCAAAATCCATACATAAATCAAAATGTAAATCCTAATATTCCAGTACAAAATCAAGGAGTTAATACAGGATTTAATAGCGGTGATTTTGTAAAAGGTGCATTAATTGGGGCAGCTGTAACTTATCTTCTAACAAATAAAGGTGCACAAGAAAATATAATGAAAGCAGTATCAAAGGGAAGTGAACTTTTTCAAGCTGGAATGGAAGAGATGAAAGAGAGAATGGAAGATGCTAAAGCTGCTATGGAAACAAATCAAGAATAAAGATAATATATGAGTAATAATAGTTTTGTAAAAGTACATGAAACACCAACTAGATTAAGATATAAATACTCTTTATTAAAAGAAGATTATATTGATGAAAATATCTTAACTTCATATTTAAAAAATATTGATGGAGTTGAAAGTGTTCGTGTAAACAAAAAGGCTACAAGTGTAATTTTTAGTATAAGTAAAAGTGTTGCTAATGTTATAGAAAAAACATTGCAAGAACTTACACTGGATGATTTACTATCAACTAATTGTGAAAACAATGCAGTTTGTGTAAATTGTATTAGTGATGAAAAACCAAGCTTAAATGGTGTATTAAGAGCTAGTTCTGCTTTAGTTGCAGAAAGATTTATTAAAAGTAATTTTACTAAAGCAACTGTTACTGCTGCTGCTGCTACACCTATGCTTATTGAGGGAACAAAAGAGTTTTTTGAACTTGGACTAACTTCAAAAGTATTAGAAAGTGCTGCTGTTGGTATTTCTGTATTTAGAAGAGATTACTTAGCTGCTAATTCAACAAATGCAATGTTAGAGCTTGGTGAATATATAGAAGAAACAACAGTTCATAAAAGTGATGATTTATTAAAAGAGCTTGCAAAGCCAAATGTAAAAGAGGCTTGGATTGAAAAAGTTAAAGACGGTAAGAAAGTTGAAGTATTAGTTAAAACAGAAGATATACAAATTGGTGATATAGTTATTGTTTCAGCAGGAAGTACTGTACCTGTTGATGGACATATAGTTAATGGTGATGCAAGTGTAAACCAAGTTTCCATGACAGGTGAAGCTGAGCCTGTGAAAAAAGCAAGAGGTGATAGAGTTATCTCTGGAACAGTTTTGGAAGAGGGTAGACTTAAAATATGGGCTGAGCATGTTGGAGCTAATACTGCAACACAAAGAATAAAACACTATATTGAAAGTTCACTAAATGAAAAATCATCAATCCAACTAAAAGCCACAAGATTAGCAGATAAATTAGTTCCTGTTACTTTGGGATTAGCTGGTTTATCATATGTTGTTACTAAAGATTTTGAAAGAGTAGCTTCAATTTTACAAGCTGATTACTCTTGTGCTTTAAAACTTGCTACTCCTGTTGCTTTTAAATCAACTATTTCAAAAGCTGGTCATGAGGGAATTATGATTAAAGGTGCTAAATCTATTGAAGCCTTATCAAATGTTGATACTTTTATTTTTGATAAAACAGGAACTTTAACTCAAGGCGATTTAGAAGTAATAGAAGTTGATCCTTATGATGAAGAGTGGACAGAAGAAGAGTTACTTAATCTTACTGCAAGTACGGAAGAACACTATTTTCATCCAGTTGCAGAAGCAGTTGTAAAAGCAGCTAAACAAAGAGGGTTTGTTCATATGCACCATGAAGAAGTTGAGTTTATAGTTGCCCATGGAGTAAAAACAGAAGTTGATGAGAAAAATGTTGTTATTGGTAGTAGACATTTTTTAGAAGATGATGAAAAAATAGATTTTTCTAAATATCAAGATAGAATAAACAAAAGTTTAGATGAAGGAAAAACTTTACTTTATGTTGGTTTTGATAATAAACTTTTAGGAACAATTGCTTTAAGTGATAAAATAAGAGATAACTCAAAACAATCAATTGAAAAGTTGAGAAAATTGGGCGTAAAGCATATGGTAATGTTAACAGGTGATGTTGATAAAAAAGCACAACAAGTTGCAAAAGAATTAGGCATTGATGAGGTTTATTCAGAACTTTTACCAACTGATAAAGCTTCAATTGTTAAAAAGATGAAAGAGCAAGGAAGAAATGTTGCTTTTGTAGGTGATGGTATAAATGATGCACCTGCATTAATCTCTGCAAATGTAGGTATTTCTATGAGTAAAGGTGCAGATATTGCAAAAGCGACTGCTGATGTTAGCTTATTAAAAGATGATATTGATGCAGTAGTTGAAGCAAAAGAATTAGCAAATAAAACTATGAGTTTAATTAATACCAATTTTAAAGCTACAGTTGGAATAAACTCAGGAATTTTAGCAGGAGCAACTATTGGAGCATTTTCTCCTATAGTTACAGCAGTACTACATAATGGTACTACAATAGGATTACTTTTAAATTCAATACGAGGGGTAAAAGTAAAAAGGTAAATATCTATTATGATAATTAATATCAGTTTTATTTAAAGAGAAAATAGGTAAAATAGTGATAATTATTATCATAAGGAGAAATTATGCCTTTCATTTTACCTTTGGCTACTGCTTTAACAGTAGCATTAACATACGAGACTTTAAAAGGAACAAAAAATACAATCCAAAGAAGACAAAGACGACAAAGAAGGAAAAAAGGAAATGGAATTTGATCAAGAAGTAAAAAAAGAAGTTGCTAAAATTGGAATGACTGCGACTCTTGGGGCAACTGTTGTAACTTCTATGTTTATGAAAAATAAAGTTGCAAAAAAGACCCATATTGTTGCAGGAGCAGCCTTTTGTGGATTTGCTTTATGGCACCATCTACTTTACCAACCAGATAAAAAAAAGAAAAAACTGAAAGAAAAATAAAATTTTCTTATAAAAGTTAAGTTGAAATTTTTGTTAACTTTAGATATACTATAATTATTTATAAAATTTTAAGGGCGTATTTTAATGACAAACAATAATAATGAAGAAGTAATAGAAGAGCTTAAAAGAATAGTAAAACAAAAAGGTTTGAAATATACTGAACAAAGAGAGATTGTTTTAGATATTCTTATTAATGCAGAAGACCATTTAAGTGCTGAAGATGTTTATAATCAAATCAAAACTAAATATTCAGATTCAAATATTGGTATCGCTACAGTATATAGAGCTTTGGGATTTTTAGAAGAAGTGAATCTAATAACATCTATTGCTTTTGGAACAGAAGGTAAAAAATACGAAAGTAACGCAAAATCTCACCATGACCATTTGATTTGTACTTCATGTGGCAAAATTGTAGAGTTTTTAGATGATGAAATAGAAAAAAGACAAGATAGAATTGCAAAGAAAAATAAATTTAAAATTACAAGCCACTCAATGCAACTATATGGAACTTGTAAAGATTGTCAAGAAGAAAAATAAGTTAAACTATTAAGGAGAATAAAAACTCCTTAATATTTAAAGTATGTCTGCTTTAATTTGTTCGCTCCAATTATCAATTCTTTCATCAGTTAAATCATCTTGATTATCTTCATCAATAACTAAACCTACAAATTTATCATCTTGTACAGCAGTTGATTCCTCAAATTCATATCCATTTGTTGATGTAAACCCAATAACATTTGCACCTTGTTTTGAAACTTGTTCATACATTGTCCCAAGTGAATTTACGAAAGTATCATCATAACCTTCTTGATCACCTAATGCAACTAAAGCTACAGTTTTATTTGAAAAGTCAATTTTTTGAAACTCATCCCATGCTTCATCCCAATCATCTTGTAAATCACCATCACCCCAAGTTGAAGTAGCAATTACTACTTTATCATAATCAGCGATTTTTTTTACATCTTCTTGATTATCTGTTATGTTATATGAATCCTCTAAGCCTAATTTATCAATAATCTTACTTGCGATTTCTTCTGTATTTCCTGTGCTACTTGCATAAAATATTGCAGTTGCCATAATATATCCTTTTAATATTTTGTGAAATTATAATCACAATTTTATTAAAATAGGATAAAAATAGTCTTATTTGAAATAAGTGTCGAATTTGTTAATAAAAAATTAAGATGTAGCATGCAAAATATCTGCTTTTATCTCATCTGTCCAATTTTTTATTCTTATATTTGTTAATTCTGGTTGATTTTGTTCATCAATAACTAAACCTACAAATTTATCATCGACTACTGCTTTTGATTGATTAAATTGATATCCTTGCGTTGATGTAAAGCCAACAATAGTTGCACCACTTTTAGTCAAATCATCATAAACATATCTCATTGCATCAGCAAATTCATCAGGATATTTTTTTTGATCTCCTAAACCAAAAATTGCAACAGTTTTTCCTTTAAAATCTATATGTTTAAAATCATCCCATATTTTTTGCCAATCTTTTTGCATTTGACCATGATCCCAAGTTGGTATTCCAAAAATTATGTGCTTATAATCAGAAATATACTCACTTCCTGTAACACCTATATCAAAAACTCTTATTTCATCTAAAGCAAAAGATATTTTATTTGCCACCTCTTTTGCGTATCCACTTTTACTTGCATAGAATATTGCACATGTCATAGTAACTCCTTTGCTTTAAATAATTTAATACTATATCTTAGAATAAAAAGTTTAAAAACAGCATAAATAAATAAAGCTTTATGAAAAGTTTTATTTTGATTATGTATTATTGTAATAAATAAATAATATTGAGGTTTAAATGCAAAAAGAAGAATATCTTTTAAATTTATTATCTAACAAAAAAGTTTTATATGCAGAAGATGAAGAGGGAATACAAAAAAATGTAATACAAATATTAGAACTATTTTTTAGTGAAGTAATTAGTGTAAATGATGGACAAGAAGCTTTAGATTACTATTACTATAATAAACCAGATGTTGTTATTTTAGATATTTGTATGCCAAAATTAGATGGAATTGATGTTGTGACAAAAATTAGAGAAGATAATAAAAAGGTTCCTGTGATTATTTTAAGTGCACATACTGAGCAAGAGTACTTGTGGCGTGCTATTGAACAAAAAATTTGTAAATTTTTAATCAAACCATTTTCAAAAAAAACAATTATTGAGGGTTTGTTAAGTGCAGCATTAGAAATAAATAATTACAAAGCAAAAATTAAAATTGATAATGGAGTTTATGATCCTTTTTTAAAAACATTTGAAGTATCTGGAAAAATAAAAACACTATCAAAAAATGAGACTAAAATGTTAGAGTATTTAATAAGTAAAGTAAATGAAGTTGTTACATATGAAGAGATTTTTGATTATTTATGGAGTGAAGGAAGTATTCCAACAAAGGATGCAATAAAAGCAATAATAAAAGAGTTAAGAAAAATAATTGGAAAAGATAGCATAAAAAATATTTTTGGGGTAGGGTATAAACTTGAAATTTGATATTAATTCACTTCATGATAATACATCAACAAAAACAAAAACTATTGTTTTAGTACTTGGAATGTTTTTTATTTTATCTTTATTCTTTATATATTTACAATACTCAACAACTAAAGAGTTTATAAATGAGAGTCAACATGAGTATGAAAAAAAGTTAAATTCAATTTACAAGGAGTCTATTTATAGAATAAAAAAATTTTATAAGAATAGAGGATTAGCTAATTTAAACTCTTTTGAAATAGAAAAATCTTTAGAATTAAATAATAAGAAAAGACTTTTTGAACTATCAAAAAAACGATGGGAAATATTAAGTAATGAAAATAACTATTTAAAAACAATGGCTTTTTATGATCATAATAAAAAACTAATCACATATTTAGGGGAAAAACCATCTTTAAATATACAAATAAATAAAGATTTAAATTTTATCATAAACAATAAAAAAGATTTAAATTTTAAAGTAAGTATAGAATCAATAAATAAAAAAGGCTATTTAGTATTTTTTATTGACCCACTATTTTTTCTATCTGAAATATATCATTTAGCAAATATTGAATCTTATATTCTTTTTGATAATCAATTGCTTTTTTTAGAAAAATTCAAAAATTCAAATTTAAAAAATCATTTAAATAGAAATAAAAAGAGTTTAAAGACTAATTTTGAATTGGATAATAAGCTTTATTCAACACATAGAATATCATTATTAAAAGATAACCATAATAAAAAAATTGAAATTATATTTTTTCAAGATATAACTTCAGGGCAAGAAAGGCTTTCTTTTACTGTTTTAAAAGCTTTTTTCTTACTTAGTATTTTGGGAACTATCTCTTTAATTGTTTTACATTATGGGTTTAAAGTTTTAATTGATAGATTAGAACTTAGTAATAGTAATTTAGAAAAGAGTCAAGAAGAGTTATCCTTATTAAATAAAAATTTAGAAAAAAAAGTAGAGCAAGAAGTAGCTTTAAAAATTAAAAAAGAAAATGAAGCAAAGGAAAAAGAAAGAATATTAGTTCATCAAAGTAAACTAGCTTCAATGGGAGAGATGATAGGTAGTATTGCACATCAATGGAGACAACCTTTAACTCAATTAAGTAGTGTCCTTGTTTTAGTTGAGCTAAAGTATGAAAGGGGAAAGTTAACATTAAAAGAATTAAGAGAATCAATACACCAATCCCAAGAACAAATAGAATTTATGTCTAAAACAATAGATGATTTTAGGAATTTCTTTAAACCAAATAAACAAAAAGATTTTTTCAGTCCTTATAAAAGTGTTCAAAGTGCTTTATCTTTAATCAGTTCAGGTTTTGAAAACTATAATATAAAAGTCAATCTAAAATTTGAAGATGAAGTTTTAATCAATGGTTATGAAAGTGAGTTTTCTCAAGTTATATTAAATATATTAAGTAATTCAAAAGATGCTTTTATTGAAAAACAGATAGCCAACCCCATAATTACAGTTACTATCTCTAAAGAAGATAAAAACTCAAAGATAGTTCTTTGTGATAATGCAGGAGGTATAAATTTAATTCCTATTGAAAAGGTTTTTGAACCCTATGTTACTACAAAACATGCAAGTAGTGGAACAGGAATAGGTTTATATATGAGTAAAAATATTATAGAAAAAAGTATGAATGGTTCTTTAAGTGTTTCAAATAATAAAAATGGCGTTTGTTTTGAAATAATCTTATAAAAACTTATAAATTAAATTATTCTCCCTAATCTCACACAAGTTATAGTTATAGTTCCTTACTTAGTATTTTAAGGAGCTATATTATGGACAAATCCAAAAGAGAATTTATAAAAGGTGGGTTTGCAACACTTGTTGCAGCAGGTACATCTGCAAATGCCTTTACTTTACAAAATCCCGGTCGAGATGCGAAAGATTCAAGATATATTGGAAATAAATTAAAACAATATTCAATGATTATTGATTTAAGACAATGTGTTGGTTGTCAAGCTTGTACTTCTGCTTGTATGGTAGAAAATAGTGTACCAAATGGACAAAATAGAACGTTTGTTACAGAAATGGAAATTGGAGAATTTCCAAATGTAAGAAAAAGTTTTTTACCACAGTTATGTAATCATTGTGATGATCCCGCTTGTGTTCCTGTATGTCCAACAGGAGCTACTTTTAAAAGGGAAGACGGAATTGTTGTAGTAGATAGTGAAGTGTGTTGGGGATGTGGATATTGTGAAAATGCCTGCCCCTATGATAAAAGATTTATGAATAAAGAGACAAAAGTTATTGATAAGTGTACTTTTTGTGCCCATAGAGTTGACGAAGGTCTTTTACCTGCATGTGTTGAAACATGTGTTGGTGGAGCAAGAATTTTTGGTGATTTAAAAGATAAAAATTCAGAAATATCAAAATTATTAGCAAATTTTCCTACAACTGTACTTAAAAATGAACAAGGAACAAAACCACAAGTTTTTTATATAGGTTTAGATGGAAGAGTTGAGAATTTATTGAATGCAACAGTAAGTTTAGACGATATGATGAGAGAAGTTATTGGTTTAAAACCAAAAGAGTGGGCAACACAAAGAGGAGATAAATAATGGATACACTAATTACTACATTATCAGCGGTAACTCCTGATAGAGTTTGGGGTATAGATGTACCAAACTATTTTTGGTTTACAGGAAGTTCTGCGGCTGCTTTTATTATTTCAAGTTTTGCTCATGTGTTTGGTATGGAAAAATATAAACCAATTGCTGGGTTTTCACTTTTAATGGCATTAGTTTTATTAATTGCAGCACCAATGAATTTAATAGATGATTTAACTCAACCAGGAAGAGTAATGAATTTCTTTTTAAATGGCTGGGAAAACTTTCCAACTTCACCTATGAAATGGGGTGTATTGCTACTAATAGCCTATCCCATATTGATATTTTTTGAAGCATTAGTATTGTATAGACCATTTTTTGTAAAAAGGATGCATAATAGTAGTGGAATAAAGAAAAGATTCTACTTAATATTAACTTTAGGAAGAAAACAAATAAATGAAGAAGAAAGTAAAAAAGATCATCATTTAGGATTTATTTTAGGAGCAGTAGGGATACCTCTTGCACTTTGTGTTCATGGATATACTGGATATATTTTAGGTGCAGTTCATGCAAACTCTTTATGGAGTACACCACTTATGCCTATACTTTTTTTAGCTTCTGCTATGGTTTCAGGTACGGGTTTATTACTTGTGTTAATTCCTATTTTTCAAAAGTTTTTTACAGAACAAAAAAGAGTTGATGGTTCAATTATTGCAGAACTTGCAAAACTCCTAGCTTGGTTTATTGTAATTGATTTAGTAATTAGAGCATTATGGTTAAGCTTTGCAATAGCCTTTGGAAACGACCCTAAAAATTACTTAGTAGAGTTTTTTACAATACACTTTGAGATGACATTGTATGTTGAATATATATTATGTTTATTAATTCCTATGATTATTGGCTTTACTAAACTTAGAAATAATTTTCCTCTTGTATTTATTACAGGTATTGTTGTTGCAATTGGAGTTTGGTTATTTAGATGGAATACAGTAATTGGTGGACAAACGATTCCAAGAAGTACTCCTGGTTTTTTAGAATATACGCCACATTTATTAGGACAGGGAAGTATAACAGCTGTTTTAGCTAATTGGATGTTATTTATTGCACTTGTATGTTTAGTGACTGCATTTTTTCCTTGGGATGAAGAGATGAGTGAACACTACAAAAATAAAGGATTAGAAAATGAATAAAAATAGAAGAAACTTTTTATTAGGTACATCAGCTGTTGCTACAACAGCAGCAGTAGCAGGATATAAAGATACCTTAAAAACAGCAGTTACAATGAGCAGAAATGGAAAAGCTGTTGATGATCCGATATATACTAATTCATTATTAACAGAAGGAAAAGTTACAAATAAATTTATAAAGAATGATAATTTTTCTATTAGAACAAGTGTTTGTAATGGTTGTACAACACATTGTGGAGTAAGAGTTAAAGTTGATAATAAAAAAGAAGAAGTAGTTAAAGTTACAGGAAATCCTTATAGTCCACTATCAAGTGATCCTTGGCTTGATTTTAATACACCATTAAGTGAAAGTTTTAAAGTATTATCAAAAGATTCAAAATTAAGTTCATTGTATAGATCAACTGCATGTGCAAGGGGAAATGTAGTCTTTGATAAAATCAATGATAAATTAAGAGTTTTAAAACCTTTAAAAAGAGTAGGAAAAAGAGGTGAAAATAAATGGATTGAAATTGAGATTGAGCAATTACTTGAGGAAGTAACAAAAGGTGGAAATCTTTTTGGTGAAGGAGAAGTTGAAGGATTATCTTCAATTAGAGATTTAAAAACGCCATTAAAACAATCAAATCCAGAAATGGGACCTAAAGCAAATCAATTATGTATTTTAGGAACAGGAGATGAAGGAAGAAAAGCCTTTATGGTACATAGATTTAGAAATGCTTTTGGAACAGTTAATTACCAAGGACATACTTCGATTTGTGGTTTATCGATGCGTTCAGGAGAAGCTGCATACTTAGGTGATTTTAAAAAATATCCACATTTAAAACCAGATTTTGAGTATTGTGAGTATTTATTAACTTTTGGAACAGCACCTGGACAAGCAGGAAATCCTTTTAAAAGACAAGCAAAACTACTTACAAAAGGAAGAGTAAATGAAAACTTAAAATGTGTTACTATAGCGCCAATGCTTACAAACTCTGATAATATAGCAGTTGGAGACAAAAGTGAATGGATTCCAATTCTTCCAGGAGGTGATTTAGCTTTTGCAATGGGACTTTTGCAAGTAATAATTAAAGAGAATCTTTATAATGAAAAATATTTAAGTATACCTTCAAAAGAAGCTCAAACTAGTTTAAAAGAAGCTTCTTTTACAAATGCTACACATTTAATTATTCAAGATAAAGATGACAATTCTAAAGTTTTAAAAATCGATAATAAAGAGTTAGTTATAGATGAAAAAGATGGAGTTTTAAAAGAGGCTTCTATTGTAAAACAAGCAAAACTTTTTGTTGATGATATAGTTTTATACAAAAATAAAACATATAAGGTTAAAAGTGCTATGACTTTATTAAAAGAGAATGCATTTGAATATGATCTAGAGTTTTTTTCAAATGAGTGTGGAATTAGTAAAGATAAGATAATTCAAACAGCAAGAGAATTCACTTCTCATGGAAGAAAGGCTGCAATTGATTGTCATGGTGGTACAATGCACACTACAGGCTTTTACACAACATATGCAATCATGATGTTAGGTGCTATGATTGGTAACTTAAATTATAAAGGTGGCATGAGTGCTGGAGGAGGAAGATATAAAGACTTCAAAGGTTCAAAATATAATTTAATTTCATATGATGGCAAAATAAAACCAAAAGGCTATAGAATTGATAAAACAAGAGTTGCATATGAAAAAACAGCTGAGTATAAACAAAAATTGTCACAAGGTAAAAACCCATATCCTGCAAAAGATACTTGGTATCCATTTACGAATGCATTAGAATCAGAAATAGTAACAAATAGTGCAAATGATTATCCATATAAATTAAAAGCACTTATTAGTTGGAATGCAAACTTCATTTATGGACAAAGCGGAATGCAAAATATTAAAAAACTTTTAGAAAATCCAAAAACTTCTATTCCCTTAATTATTGCAATTGATCCTTTTATAAACGAAACATCTCAATATGCAGATTATATTGTACCTGATTCAGTTATTTATGAGACATGGGGAATTACAAGTGCATGGGCAGGTCATCAAACAAAAATTAATACATTAAGATTCCCTACAATAAAACCAAAACAAGCTACTTTTAAAAATGGAGAACCCATTTGTATGGATAGTTTTATGATAGAACTTGGAAAAAAATTAAATCTTCCTGGTTTTGGTAAAAATGCAATATTAGGAAAAGATGGAAAAAAATACCCTTTAAATGCGGCAAAAGATTTTTATATTAGAGCTTTTGAAAATATTGCATTAGATAAAGGTGGTGTTCCAAATATAAGTGATAAAGAGATATCTTTAGCAAATTTAGAACCATACGTAAAAACTTTAAAAGATATTTGTGGTGAAAATTGGAGAAAAACTGCATATATTATGGCAAGAGGTGGAAGATTTGAAAATAAAGAAGATGGATATATAAAAAATAAATTAGTTCATAAATATGAAAATATGATAAATATCTATAATCAAACAGTTGGAACTTCTTTTCACTCAATGACAGGAGAAAGATTTCATGGAACACCAAGATTTTATCTAGCCAGATTAAATAATGGTGAGTTTTTAAATAAGGTATATCCAAAACAAAAATACCCAATACTTGCTTTTAGTTATAAATCAAATGTACTTTCACAAAGTACTGCCTCAAGTACAAAAATGCAAGAGATCAGGTTTTCAACTTATATTGATATGAATCCTAAAACAGCAAAAAAGAACTCTTTAAGACATGGAGATATGGTCAAGATATCATCTGAAGATGGAGTTGTAACAGGAATGCTAAGATATAGAAATGGAATATATCCAGAATGCATAGGAATTGAACATGGATTAGGTAGAGATGCAGAAGGTGCAGTTGAAGTAAAAATAAATGATAAAACTTTTGAAGCTAGAATTGCAAGAAAAAGTGGTGTAAATATTAATAAACTTGGACTTTTAGATAAGTCTAGAAAATTAGCTACATTAAGTGATTTTGTTGTTGGTTCAAATGCTAGACAAGCAATACCTGTAAAGATATCAAAAGTTTGATTTTTTTAAGTAGTCTTGATTTTTCAAGACTACATTATAAAATATCAGCTTTTATTTTTTCAACCCAAGTTTTGATTCTTTCATCTGTTAGGTCATCTTGATTATCTTCATCAATTACTAAGCCTGCAAACTCATCATCAATTTGAGCTTTTGAGTATTCAAAATCATAATCTTGAGTTGATGTAAAACCAATAATATTTGCATTTGCTTTTTTTACTTGTTCGTACATAATACCTAAAGCATCACAAAATTCATCACCATAGCCATCTTGGTCACCAAGACCAAATAAAGCTACTGTTTTACCACTTAAATCAAGTTCACAAAAATCTTCCCATATCTCATCCCAGTCATCTTGTAACTCTCCTTCACCCCACGTAGATGTACCTAAAATAATTTTATCAAATTTATTTATTTTTTGAATATCTTCATCACAAATATTAAACACTTCAATATTGCCTAAATTATCAGCGATTTTTTGTGCTACTTCTTCTGTGTTTCCTGTGCTACTTGCAAAAAATAGTGCTGTTGCCATATTTTGTTATTCTCCTTATATTATCTAATTGTTGATCTCAACGAGTATGGAATTGCTTTAATTACATACGCTTTATTTTTTAACTCATCTACATAAACTGGTATATGACGTTTAAAGTCATTTGCTTTTGGATATACTAAATAAACTTGAGAATAGTTTTCTTTTTTAATACTTTTTATTGCATATTCTAGTTCATCTTTTATATCAGGTTTGTTTTTTTGTATGTTTTTCCATGAAGTATAAATCTTTAATGCATTTACATCTTTGCCTGTAATTGAAATCGAGTCTCCATGATCTTTTACTGTTTTGTCTTTATGTAATTTTTTTATTTTATGTAAAACAAATTCATGAAAAAGTAAGTTTTTATCTAAAATAAACTGCATTTTATTATTTACATAACACAAAGATATCAATTTTGCTACATCTAATATTTTTTTATTTGATGTGACAATTAAAACTGATTTTCTCTTTTTATATGAGTTTATAATTTTAGTTGAATCTTTACAAAAATTAAAACTTTTCGTTTTATTTTTATTAAAAGGTATTTTATTTGGAAGTAAAGATTCTATTTTTTGGTGAAATGCCTCTTTTAAAGAAAATTGTCTTAATCTTTTTTGTTCATATTTTGAGAATTTACATGAATTTTCTAACATATTATTGCAAAGTGCTAGAAATAACTGTCTATGTCTTAATGTTGATGTAAATTCGTCAAAATCTTTTGGAAGTAATTCACAATTATCAATAAATCCTAAAAAGCTTTCATTAAAACTAAATCTATTTGTATTGCTCATTATTTAAATCCACAATTTGCATAGCAATCAGCACAATTTTTTATTCCCATAATTTTAACATACTCATCATATACGCAATTTACACTTCTTTTTGCACATATAAAAGGAATATTTTTTTTCTTTGCTTCACTTTTATATTTAAGCATTGTATTATGATTTAAAAAAGATGTTAACATTATGATACAATCTGTGTCTAGAGGAACTTTTTTCTTAGGAGCAGATGATTTTTTTCTTGCATCCCAGTGTTTGATTGACTTAGCACCTAAATCTTCTAACATATTTGATATATGTGAAATCTTATCTCCGCCTATAATTAATACACTCATTTGTTCTTCCCTTTTTTAACAAGTACACCCAGTAGGTTTTATTAGTTCATCTTTATTTTTTAAAACATAAGTAGTTTTCATTTCCCATTCCTTTAATGATAATCATTATTAAAATAATACATAAGAAAATCTTAAATCTAGTTTAATATTGATAGTTATTATCAAAATATTTAAAATAAAAAAAGGGACTGAGAAAATCTCAATCCCTTTTTTAGTGTTATATTGATTTTTTAGTTAATATTAGAAACTATAAGTGATGTTTGCAACAAATTTATTGAAGTCTTCACCTTCATTTAAATCAGAGTTTTTATCAATATTTGCATCAGAATAGATAAGTTCAGCACCAAGTTGCTCTGTAAAAGCATAAGCAGCTGCTAATGTAATCTCTTTGTCATCTACGCTTCTTGAGTCTACATTATGATCTGCATGTGTGTAAAGTGCAGAAAGCTCTAAAGCATTATATGTATAACCTACACCAAAGTAGTAAGATTTTGCATCTGTTCCATAAACTGCATCACCTAACTCTTCTGTTGGGTCAATATTATCACCTAATGAATCCATTGAACCAATTGCTCCGTCACTATCTGTTTTAATATATCCAGCTTTTAAAGTAAAAGAGTCAATATTTAATCTACCTTCTAAATTATAAATACTTCCATCTTCCATTTTTTCTACGCCACTTGGATTATCCTCATTTGAAGCTGCATAGTGAGCAGTTAAACCAAATAAATCAGTATCATAATCAGCTTTTAAACCATAATAATCAGCAATATCATCTGCTGTATAAAAGTATGGATTAAATACTAAACCTTTTAAAGGTTCAACTTTTGCATCAATTACATATGCTTCTGTATTATTACCTTTTTTATTTTCAAATCTTGAAAAATCATCATGTGTATCTAAAGTAATTTCAGCTTGTCTATTTGTGTATCCTGCAGTTAAAGTAGTGTATGGAATTGCTTTTAAGATACCAACAACACCATCATTATAATCTCCTAACCACTCTAAATCAATCTCTTGTCTACCAGCTCTTAGGGCAAAAATATCATTTTCATAGTGAAGATATGCTTCTGTTACTGAACCATCTTCTGCCATTGTATCTTCATAATCGTTGTGGTTTTTTTCAGAAGTTTGTGTATTCCCTCTAAATCCTACAGCAGCAGAGAAACCTTTAAATGAGTCAGTTTCAAATTTCAATCCAATAGATGGAGTTGAAAAACTACTATCTTCTTCTCCATTATTTCTATCCCATGTTTCATAGTGAACTGATACATCTCCACTAATTTTCCCATTTTTAAAAGCTTCATCAATAGAGTTTGAATCCGCATAACCAGAACTTGCACTTAAAATTGCAACACTTGCAATTAAACTTAATTGTCTTTTCATTATTTTCCCTTATGTGTGTGTTATTAGAAGAACTAATTCGCGCGTTAAAATATTACGAGAATTATTATTAATATAAGCTTATAATGATAGTTGTTATCACTATTATTTGATAATAATTGACAAAATTAGTGTAGAATAAAAGATTAAATGCAAACTTAATTGCATTTAATCACTGATTTTATGAAGATTAACATACCAATCTTCTGTAACATCTTCTTTTTCTAAATCTTGAAGTGTTAGCTCTATTTTATGGTCACTTAAAATATTTACGCCCTCAATTTTCTCTTCAGGAATATCTAAAATATCAACACAATACTCAATAGCCATCTCATCATACTCTAAATGATTGCTATATTCGTCCTCGCCTAATCGTATTATAAAAAAGTCTTCCATGTAATCCCTTGTAAAAAATTTGGGACAATTATTATCAGATTAGACTTAGAAGTAAATTAAGCTAGATAAATTTATGCTTCTAAAGACAAATATTATTTATCTTTAGATGGGATATATTTAAAAAAGAAGTATATAATTCCTACCATTGCTATAACAATTATGATAGAAATAAATGATAGTTCGACTTCGGCAGTTTGTCCTTTTACATAGTTTTTAGGCATAAATAAAAACATTGTAGAAAGCAACATAAATGATGCTGTTGCAATAGCAATTAAGTGAGCAAAAATCATATGAATTTTTGTTTTATAAAAGTCTTTTACTAGCTTCCAAGTTATAAATGAAGCTGAAAATACTATTATAAGAACTACTATTTGTTCATAATTTTCCATAAATTTCCTTATTTTTGTATAGATTTTATGTATTAAATACTTAAATAAACCTTATTTATAAAGGAAGTATTATTGTAAACTCTGCTCCTGTGTAATTTTTTTCTTTATAATTAAAATCTATGTTTTTTACATCAATTGAGCCATTTAAGTGTTTATTTACAATCTCTTTAGTCATATAAAGTCCTATTCCTGTTCCTTGACTTTGATGTTTTGTAGTAAAATATGGATCAAATATTTTAAATATAATATTTTCATTAATTCCACCAGCGTTATCACTTATTTTAATCTTTAATTTGTTTGTTGAATCTATTTTACATTTGATAAAAATTACTTTTTCTTCTATATTAAGCTTTTCTAAAGCATCATTTGCATTGTTTAAGATATTTAAAATTACATGAATTAATTCATTTTGTAATGATTTTATTTCTATACTTTGTATATCTTGTTCTATTTTGATATTTCTATTTTTAAATTTTGATGAGAGTAAAACTAGTGTTTTATTAAAAGTATTTTTGATATTAAAAACTTCTTCATATTTTGTAGTTTTAAAAAAATTCCTAAAATCATCTATTGTTTGTGAAAGATGCTTTGAGGATTCTAATATGGCTTCAATAAATTCACTTAAATTTTCATCTTTTAAAATTCCAAACTCTTTTTGCATTTTTATTCCACTAGCACTTACTGTCATAGTTGAAAGGGGTTGTCTCCATTGGTGAGCTATGTTTTCTATCATTTCACCCATTGCTGCCATTTTTGATTGTTGATATATGATTTTTTCTTTTTTTTCTTTCTCTTTTTCTAAACTAATAACTTGAGTTACATCTATAACAACTCCAATAAGACCTAATACTTCACCTTTTGCATCAAAGTATGCTGATTTATAAAAAACAACATCAAATCTTTTATCAACTGTTTTGTTGTAAACTTCTGCTTGATATATTTGAGGACTCTCTTCAAGGGAAAATACTTTTTTATCTTCTTCAAAATAAATTTTTGCAATATCTTTAGGAGCTATATCAAAAACCGATTTTCCTAATACTTCATCTTCTTTAATTCCTGTTAATTCTTCCCAAGCTTTGTTACAACCTAAATATTTTCCATGGATATTTTTATAAAAGATTGCTGTTGGATTGTTTTTTAGTAAAGTATTTAAAAATATTTTTTGATTTTCTATTTCTGCTATTTTTATATTTAGTTCTTCTTTTATTAAAAACTCTTTCTTTAGTTTGTCTGTTATTTCTCTTGCTATGCTTACTAAATATTTTTTCTTGTTGATTTGTTGAAGTTTGTTACTTGATTCTAAGTAGTACTTTTTCCCTGATTTTGAAAAATATTTAGCATATGTTATGCTATTTGTTGTTTTTTCTAAATCTTTTATTAAAGCACTAAAAGGTTTATTGTCATTTGTTTTTCTAATATCTAAAATATTTAAATGTGATAACTCTTCTTTTGTATATTCAAATTTTTCTAAAAATAAATTATTTGTATATACAACTTTTTTTGAATCTAAATCTGTAATAAAAATTATATCATTTGCATTAAAAATTAAACTACTTAAACAATCCAAAGAAATTTCTGTTTCTTCTATCACTTATAATCCCTCATGTTTTATAAAATCTTTTACTATTTGTTTATGGTCAAACACTAGTTTATCAAAAGGAATTTCATTTAAACTGTAAATTCTTGCAGTTTTCGCATCATCTGCTGCAATTGGTGTGCCATATGCTTTACAAATGTAACTACATGAAACACAATGGAATCTTTCATCTCTTTTTGGATCTGAATATACTCCTAAAAGTTTTAAATTAGTTACATCTAAGCTTACTTCTTCTTTCATCTCTCTTTTTAAAGCATCTTCAACTTTTTCACCAATATCAACAAAACCTCCTGGTAATGCAAGTCCTAAAGGGGGATTTTTTCTTGTTATTAAAACAATACCTTTAAAATTCTCTTTATCATCAAAAATTTTAATAATTCCATCAGCAGCAATATGTGGTGTTTGTATTTTATGTTTAAAACTATTCATAACTTCTCTTAAATTGGAATATTTGATAAATCATCAAACTTTATTTTCTTTTTTAAAATAGTGTAAATACCTTTTGACAGTAAAGAGTTTTTTAAACCAGCTCCAATCTCATTTGCTAAAAAGAAGTTTACATTATTTTCAAGTAAAAGTTTGGGTAATACCATACCTGGTTTTTGTTTTTTAAAAAAAACAGGATTCTCTAAACTTTTTAATTGTTTGTAAGTTTTTTCTTTTATTTCAAAGATTAAAATATATTTTCCCTGTGATGTACTATTGATTAGTTCATCTTCATCATCACTACAAACTGCAAGGGTATAGCTATCTTTTTGGTCGTGAATATGTAGTTTTGCACCACCAATTAAGCTATTTGCAACTTTGTGTCTTGCATTTCTTATGATTCTTGATAATGTAGGTCTTGATACATTCATCTTTTGTGCTGCTTCTTCTTGATAAAGTCCAAGCAAGTCTATTAGATATATTGCTTCAATCTCTTCATGAAGTAGGGCTATTTCATTGTTATTTTCAATTTCATTTTGCCCAAACTTTTTAAAAAGTGGTTTGAAGTTTAACTCTCTTTGATTTTTATCCCTAGCCATTTAATTCCTTATAATTAAAAAAGATATTTTATCATAAATATAATAATTTAGCACTTTTGTACTTGACATATGTTCAAAAAAGTTGTAAAATTATGAACATATGTTCAATATTGGAGATTATATGAACTATTTAAAATCGATTTACAACTTATATTATGATGGCTTTAGAAACTTAACTGTAGGAAAGAGTTTATGGAAAATAGTAATTATAAAATTGATTACTATTTTAGTTATATTAAATATCTTTGTTTATGACAAAAGTTTTAAAAGTGAATATAAAACAGAAAAACAAAAACAAAATTTTGTTTTTAAAAATATGACAAAAGGAGATTAAATGGAAGATAGTTTAGTAGATTGGTCCAGAGCCCAGTTTGCACTAACTGCAATTTATCACTTCTTGTTCGTTCCTTTAACTTTAGGTTTGTCTTTTATTATTGCAATAATGGAGACTATTTATGTTAAGACAAAACAAGAAAAATATAAAAAAATGACTAAATTTTGGATGACTTTATTTGCTATAAATTTTGCAATTGGAGTTGCCACTGGTATTATTATGGAGTTTGAGTTTGGTACAAACTGGGCAAATTATAGTTGGTTTGTTGGGGATATTTTTGGTGCACCTTTAGCTATTGAGGGAATTTTGGCATTTTTTATGGAGTCAACATTTTTTGCAGTTATGTTTTTTGGATGGAATAAAGTATCAAAAGGTTTTCATCTATTATCAACTTGGTTAGTTGCTATTGGTTCAAATTTAAGTGCTTTTTGGATTTTGGTTGCAAATGGATGGATGCAATATCCAGTTGGAATGAAATTTAACATAGACACAGTTAGAAATGAAATGGCAAATTTTTGGGATGTTGCTTTATCTCCTGTTGCAGTTAGCAAGTTTTTACATACTGTTGGAAGTGGATATGTAATTGGAGCCCTTTTTGTAGTAGGTATTAGTGCTTGGTTTTTACTTAAAAAAAGAGAAATTGCATTTGCTAAGAGTTCTATGCTAATAGGAGCTACTTTTGGACTTATAGTATCACTTTTTTTAGCTTTAAGTGGAGATGAGTCAGCACATCAAGTTGCATTAAAACAGCCAGTAAAACTTGCAGCAATGGAAGGACTTTATGAGGGAAAAGAGGATGCTGGAATTGTTGCAATTGGTATTTTAAATAGTAAAAAAAGTGTTGATAATAATGAAGAAACTTTTCATTTTGAGATGGAGATACCTTATGCACTTTCACTTTTAGGTTACCATAATCCAAATGCATTTGTTCCTGGATTAAAAGATTTGGTTTATGGAAATGAAAAATATAATATTGAAAGTGCTAAAGAAAAAATAGCAAAAGGTAAGATAGCCCTTGAAGCTTTTAAGCAGTATAAAAAGTATGAAAAGGAGGGTAACACTAAAAAAGCAAATGATGCAAAACTTGTTTTAGAAAGTTATGTGAACTATTTTGGTTATGGTTACTTAGATAAACCAACTGATATTATTCCTCCTATTGCACTTACTTTTTATTCATTTCATATAATGGTAGCACTTGGTGGATGGTTTATATTACTTTTTGCAGTAATTTTATTTTTACTTTTAAAAAAAGATATTACAAAACAAAAATTTTGGTTATATGCAAGTGTTTTTTCTATTCCTTTAGGATATATAGCAGCAGAAGCTGGATGGATTGTAGCAGAAGTTGGAAGACAACCTTGGGCAATTCAAGATTTGATGCCTGTAGGAATTGCGGCAACTAATATTGCAACAACAAATGTACAAATTACTTTTTTCTTGTTTGCTTTTTTATTTACAGCTTTATTAATTGCTGAATTAAAAATCATGGCAAAACAGATAAAAATTGGTCCAAATGGAGGTCACTAATGTTTGAAAGTTTAACATATTTACAACTACAGCAGTATTGGTGGATAATAATTTCACTACTTGGTGGACTTTTTGCTTTTATGATGTTTATTCAAGGAGGACAAACTTTACTTGGAAAAATATCAAAAGATGATGAGATTTTAAAAACAATGCTAGTTAATTCACTAGGTAGAAAATGGGAATTAGGGTTTACTACTTTAGTCTTATTTGGTGGAGCTTTATTTGCTGCTTTTCCTTTGTTTTATTCTACTAGTTTTGGTGGAGCATACTGGGTTTGGATGGGAATACTTTTTTGTTTTATTATTCAAGCTGTTAGTTATGAGTTTAGAACAAAACCAAATAACTTTTTTGGGCAAAAAACATATGAAACATTTTTATATATAAATGGAAGTTTAGGAGTATTTTTATTAGGCGTTGCTATTGCTACATTTTTTAGCGGTTCAGAGTTTTTTATTGATGAAAGAAACTTTTCATTTTGGCAAAACAGTTTAAGAGGTCTGGAAGCTTTAGGCAATCCTTTTAATATACTTTTAGGAATCTCACTTTTATTTTTAGTACGAATTAGTGGTGCTATGTATTTTATTAATAATATTGATAATAATTTGATTAGAAAAAGAAGTGTTAATTCTATAAAAATTGACATGATAATATTTTTAGTATTTTTCTTAAATTTTTTATATATGCTTTTTACAAGAAGCGGTTTTGCTTATGATGAAAATGGGCATGTTTTTATAGAAAAATATAAATATTTGAATAATTTTTTAGATATGCCTTTTGTAGGAATTATTTTTACATTGGGAATTATACTTGTAATTATTTCTGTTTTTAATACTGTTGAAAAGCAAAAAAGTTGTTGTATAAAAACAGGAGGAGTTGGAATAGTTTTAACAGTAATGGCACTGTTTTTAAATGTAGGTTTTAATGGAACTTCTTATTATCCATCAGTTTATAATTTACAAAGTTCATTGACTATTGAGAATAGTTCAGGAAGTGAATATACCTTACTTGTGATGAGTTATGTGTCACTTATGGTACCTTTTGTACTTGCTTATATTACATATGCATGGTATCAAATGGATAAAGTAAAAATAACAAAAAAAGAGATAACATCAAAAGATGCACACAATTACTAGGAGGTAAATATGGATTATACAAGTTCATTGATTTGGCTTAGTGTATGGCCATTTGTAATATATATAGCATATAGATTTTGTTTTAAAAATGCACAAAAATTTGACGAGGAGTTTTAAAATGTACGCATTTCCAGTAAAAACAGCAAAAGAGAACAGCGCAGTTGCTCCATCATTTTGTAAAGCAAAATATTTTGCTTTTTATGATGGAGAAAATTTAAATATTAAAAGAAACGAAAACACTTGCGGTAGAAGTGTAATGCAGTGGCTTTTAGAAAATAATGTAAAAAAATTAATAATAAAAGATATTGGAAGAAATCCATATAAACTTGCACAAAAAAACAATTTTGAGTTTTATTATGCAGGTGATAATAGAGTTGAAACTGTTGAGATTTTAAATAAAATTAAAACTTCAACACTTGAAAAGTTAAGTGAGCAAAAACTTCGAGAGATTATAGAAAATCACAATGGAACTCACCATTCACATGAACATAAGCATGGTAATGGACATGGACATTCAAACAAAAATAAAAACTCTTTTGTTTTTGTTTAAGTTATAAAAGAAGAGGATTAATTCTCTTCTTTTTCCAAATAAATTGTTTGTGTAGGGAACGCAAATTTACAATGATTTTTTTCAACAAGTTGTGAGATTTTTATAATTACATCTTGTTTTGTATCTAACCAATCTTCCCAGTTTGGACTTCTACTAAAGCAATATATCATTATATTAATTGAGCTACTATCATACTCATCTATGTAAACTAAAAGATTGTTTTTTATTCCCATTAGATCTTCTTTTTTCAATAAATATGGTTTTTTATCAATATTTAGTCTTGATGTAGCAATTTGTGGATGTTCTTGTAACATCTCTCTTATTTCATATACAAGATTTTCAATGTCACTCATTTTACTATCATAAGTGATATTTAGAGTCATTTTGATTCTTCTTCCAATTACTCTTTTAGACCAGTTTAAAATAGGCAAATTTGCTAATTCGGCATTTGGTATAGTAATCATGGCATTTGCAAATGTTCTAATTCTTGTAGTTCTCATTCTAATATCAACTACAGTTCCCTCAACACTTCCAGCTTGAATCCAATCCCCTTGAGAAAATGAGTTATCTGTAATAATATTTAAAGAACCAAAAAAGTTTGAAAGAGTATCTTTTGCAGCAAGTGCAACAGCAATACCACCAATACCAAGTGAAGCTATAACTGCTTTTATATCAAAACCTAGTTGTACAAGTAAAAATAAAGCAACAAAAATAAGAATAACAATTTTAAAAATTCTTAAAATAAAATCAACCATCTCTTTTCGCATATTTGGATATTGACTAAATATCTTATCAGATGATTCATTTATATAGTTTGTCAAAATTCTGTAAAACATAAAACTAAATAGGGCTAAATATGTAGTGTTAAACCATGGAATTAGTTTATTTATAAGTTGTGCATCTTCTATTAAAAGAAGTAGTGAAAACTGAATTGCAAATAAGTATACAATCATAGACATGGTAAATCTAAAACTAGATGGAATAATATCTAAAAGTGAAATATCTAAATTTTTTATTTTTACAGATAGTTTTTTATTGAAAATATTTGCTAAAACTGGAAGTAGTTTTCTATTTATTAGCATAAATATAAATAAAATTGCAAAAAGAATAACTACTTTACCTATTGAGATGTGAAAATAATAATCTAATGTTTCAGACAAATCTTTTAAGTATGTATTTGAATCAATTTTTTTAATAACATATTTTAAACTTAAATCATCAAGTATAAAATTACTTGGTCTATATTCATTCATGTTTGTTTTAAGATAATTATATACAAGTAAATGGGCTTTAATTTGATTTTTAAGTGTTAAAAAAGACTCTTTAAAAGCATTTGACACAGGATCACTTTGAAGTGATATTTCATTGTAAGTATCTTGAAAGGGTTTTATATCAATTCTTTTTAATCTGCTTATTTGATTATTTAAAAGTGAGATGAAAAACTTTTTATCTTTAAATGAATTTTTACCATCAATTATAGAGTTTATAGTATCTGCAAAGTTTTTTTGATTTTCTAAGATAGATACTTTTAACATATCTCTTGATACTGCAAGTGAGTTATCATATTTTGAGTTTACATTTATTTTACTATTTAAAAATCTTAACTCTTTTTGGTACTGATTTTCATTGAAAGGATAAAATATCTCATCATTTATATTATTTGTAATTTTTTTTATTTCACTTTCAACTTTTTCAATTTGTTTAGCTGGTTGTTTGTTGAAATCCTTGCTTTGAACAATTTTTATAATGATTCCCAAATCATAATAATGCATTGATCTTTTATCTTTTGAAGAACTTAAAGATTCATCATCAAATTGTTGTGTGCTACTATCTGTAATGCTGTTTTGAGTATTTGTATTATTAACTTGAGTAGCAGCTTTAATAAGTGTTGTATTAGCAAAAAGATTGATACTTATAATAGCAAGTAAAATTATTTTGAATATTTTTGTTTTGATTGTGAGTCCTTTTTGGATATATTTGTTATTATACAAAAATAAAGTTTATTATAAAGTTTAGTTTACAAATAAAAAAAGCAGATTTTTCAATCTGCTTTTTATTTAGGAAGAACAATGAATGTATCATAGATAAAGTTTCGCGCCTCTTTATCTATATATGTTAAAATTATAACCTATGGTAATTAACTAAAAAAAAACAGATGGTTAATAAAAAGTTAACATGTAAAAATCATAAAAAAAGGAAAGAAATGCAAATTATAATCTTTGTTTTAGTACTAATTATTCTTGGTGCTGTTGTATATCAAAAGCTAAGGAGAAGGTACGCTGCAAGTCAAATTTTATTAGGTACTGCAATTATAAGTGTTTTATTTATAGGTTCAATTTATATTTTTAATATGAATGAGGGTGGTATAAAAGCTGCTTTTAAATCAAAATATAAAGAAATTTACGGAAATGAGATTTCAAAATTGAGTGCAAGTATTATGCAAAGTAAAAAAGGTTTAGAGGCAAATGAATACTTTTATAGATTTGTTTATATTACGATAAAAGACAAAAAAGAGTATGTTTGTGAAGCAAGAAATGTTTTTGTTCAACTAATAGAAGATGAATATGTATTTAAAGAGATAAAAGAAGAGTGCAGAGAAAAATAAAAATATTGTTTTTCTGTAAAAAAATTTTTACTAAATAACAAAAAAATACATTATTTCAATTTATTTGGATAATAAATTGAAAAAATTCCATATTAAAAGATATTTATAATTAATTTAGGTATATAATTGTTTACATATTATGTAAGGGGTTTATATGCTAAATAATATTTCTACTAGAAAAAAACTTATGTTTTTTCCAGCTTTATTTATTATCAATATAATAATAGCTGGAATAATCTTTTCTCATTTTAATGGAAAAGTAAATCATGATGTAAAAGTTCAAATTAGTACGGAAGAATTTATTCAAGATCTTTTAAAGGGTCGAATCTCAGTTTATCAATTTTTAAGAATTTCAAATGAACAAAGAGCACAAAAAGTAAGAGATGATTTTAATAACTTAGATAAAAGTGTTAAAGAGCTTCAGTCAATGTTAGTTGAGCAAAATAATATTGATTTAACAAATAAAATTTTGAAGCTATCTTCTGAATATATTGAAGATTTTGATAAATTTTCAGAAAATAGAATTCAAGATTATAAAAATGGTATAAGTAAAGAGAGTGCTGAAGATAAAAGATTAGTTTTAACTATGAGAGAAACAGCTACAGACTTAGAAAAAGAACTAGAAAAAATAAATAAAAGTGCAATTGAATTAAAAGAAGAAGCAAATAGTACTTTAACAACTGTATTATTGGTCTTAGCAATAATATCATCAATTATCTTTATTCTATTTTCTATTGCTTTATCATCTTTGATAGTTAATACTTTAAATCATTTTAAAGATGGATTATTATCTTTCTTCTCATTTTTAAATAGAGAATCAAAAGATGTAAAACCTTTAGAGGCAAAAGGTCGTGATGAGTTTGCTCAAATGGCAAATCTTGTAAATGAAAATATTATTAAGATAAATGAAGGTCTTAAGAAAGATAATGAAGCAGTTGAAGATGCTTTAAAAATAGTAGAAAAAGCAAAACTTGGATATTTAGATGTACAATTAACAACACAAGCAAATAATCCTCAACTATTACAATTAAGTGAAGCTTTAAATTCAATGCTTAGAAATATCAAAAGAAATACTGATTCAATTTCAACAGTGTTAAAAGAGTTTAGTAATTATAAGTTTACAAGTAAAGTAGATAGTAGTGGTGTTGAAGGAGATATGAAAGAGTTTATAGAGAATGTAAACTTCTTAACAGATGAGATATCAGGATTGTTAAAAGATTCATTAATCATAGGATTAACACTAGATGAAGCATCAGATAAATTAATAACAAATGTAGATGTATTAAATACAAGTTCAAATGAAGCAGCAGCAAGTCTAGAAGAGACAGCAGCAGCATTAGAAGAGATAACAAGTACAATAGTAAATAACTCAGAGAATGTAGCAAAAATGAGTAACTACGCCCAAGAGTTAAGTAACTCAGCAAAAACAGGGCAAAACTTAGCAAATAAAACAACAAAATCAATGGAAGAGATAAATGAACAAGTAAGTTCAATAAATGAAGCAATAACAGTAATAGATCAAATAGCATTCCAAACAAATATACTAAGTTTAAACGCAGCAGTAGAAGCAGCAACAGCAGGAGAAGCAGGAAAAGGCTTTGCAGTAGTAGCAGCAGAAGTGCGAAACTTAGCAAATAGAAGTGCAGAGGCAGCTAAATCAATAAAAGAGATAGTAGAGAATGCAACAAGTAAAGCAATTGAGGGGAAAAATATCAGTGGTGAGATGATAAAAGGGTATGATCTATTATTAGAGAATATACAAAACTCAACACAAATGATAGGTGAGATAGCAAGTGCAAGTAAAGAGCAAGAATCAGGGATTACACAAATCAATGATGCTGTAACACAATTAGATCAACAAACACAAAAGAATGCATCAATAGCAACACAAACACATGATATCGCAATACAAACAGATAGTATAGCAAAAGAGATAGTAAGTGATGCAAACTCAAAAGAGTTTTTAGGAAAAGAACAAGCAAAAGTAAAAAAGATAGATGTTCCACATGAAGAAGAACCAAAAGCAAAATATGATAAAAAAGAAGAGTATGAAGATAAAGCAAAAAATAATAATAAGTCATACTCTTATGAAAAAAAGCCTAAACAAGCTCAAACTTTTACTTCAAATAGCAGTGACAAAGATGATGAGTGGGAGAGCTTTTAGGCTCTTTTGCTCAAAATTACTATATAAAATATAAATAAAATCATTTTTTAAACTATTCTTTTATATAAAATGTTATTATATTATTAGTTTAACATTTTGTAATAGGAGAATATATGTTTGTTACAAAACATGAAGTAATTGAGAACATAGAACAAGTTAAAAAAGAGTTGCAACAAATGAAATACAAAAAAACATTAAAATATTCAAAGCCTTTGCTTGATATGTTGAATAAATTTCATATTGCTTTACAAAATGACTCAAAAGATACTGCTGAAATAATAGAAAAATATAATAACTGGTATAAAGAGTTAGAACTAAACAAGCAGTTAGATAGATTAAATATTTATGAAAAAATGCAAGAATTCAAATAAACCTTAAAAAATATAAATAATTTACATTAAATTTACCATACTACTATAAAATTCTCTTACATGAAAAGTATAACTAAGGAGTAAGTCATGGTAAATAATATAAAAGAGATTTTTTCTATCTTCACTGCTAAAACAGTAGTGAAAAATACTTTTGCATCTTGCATTAATATAACATCAACTTCTAAAAATGAATCAAAATATTTAAGTATTGACAGCCAAAAAAAATATTTACTATATATTCACGTACCCTTTTGTGATAATTTATGCCCTTTTTGTACTTTTCATAAGTTTAAACATAACTTTGAAGACTCTAATAGATACTTTAAAATTTTAAGAGAAGAGATAAAAATTTTAAAAAGAAAAAATGTAAAAGTAGATTCAGTCTATATAGGTGGTGGAACACCTCTTATAAATGAAAAACAATTAAGAATAACTATAAAACTTGTAAAAAAATTATTTGATGTAGAGGATATATCATGTGAGACTGATCCAAATCATATAGATATAAACACAGTATATAAATTAAAAGGTCTAATAAAAAGGTTATCTATTGGAGTTCAAAGTTTTGATGATGAGATATTAAAACAATTAAGTAGATATAAAAGATTTGGAAGTAGCTTAGAAATTAAAGAGAAAATATCTAAAATTGCTGGGATTTTGCCTATTACAAATATTGATTTGATATTTAATATTCCAAATCAAACCCAAGATATTTTAAGAGATGATTTGCAAAGTGCAAAAAAACTAGGTGTAGAACAAATAACTACATATCCTTTAATGAGTTCAGATTTAAATTCAGGTTTTTTAAAAAGTAAAAAAATAAATACAAATGAACAAAAATTTTACAATATAATAAAAGAAGAACTAAAAGATTATACTAAAAATAATATGTGGTCATTTTCTAAAAATCTAGTAGATTTAAGTGATGAATATGTATCAACACATGATGAATATATTGGTGTGGGAAGTGGAGCCTTTAGTTATCTTGATGGAAAACTTTTTATAAATGCCTTTGATTTAAAAGAGTATGAAGAAAATATTATTACAAGAAAAGATGCACTTATGGCAAAAAGTGAGTTTGAAAATATAAATAAAATTGAGTATGCAATGCTAAGTACACTTTTTGGTGGAAAATTAAATATAAAAGAGTTTAATAAACTTTATAATATAGATTTGGAAAAACTACTTAGAAAAGAGTTATATTTAGTAAAAAAATTAGATGTAATAAAAATAGAAGATGGCATAATATACCCAACACAATTTGGTGAGTATTTACTTGTAATTATGATGGCAAGTTTTTATAGTGGTATGGATAAAGTACGTGCAATGTTTAGAAAATAAGAAATAGTATTTACTATTTCTTATTTTGTTTGTAAATATAAGTTTTTTAAGATAGTAATCATAGCTTCAATTGATTTTTTTGAAGTGGTCTCTTCTACTGTATGATATCCAATAGTAGGAACTTGTAAAGTAGTACCTTGAATACTATTTTTACTCTCTTTTATAATTCTTCCAAGTTCAGTAACACCTAAAGAAACTTTGGTATTTTGTTGTTTCATCTGATTTTTTATATGTTCATCTTTATAATGATATTTTATTCTATTTTTTAAGACAATCTTTTTTATTCTAGCTTTTAAAGGAGAACGAAAATATGAATTTTCATCCTTATTTCTAAGTACAATATCAAGATGATTAATAGTTTCTATATTTTTATAAGGACTAGTATCAAGAACTAAAAGTTCATTTGTATTTATGTCAAATCTTCTAAAATACTCAAGTAAAAATCTCCAACTTCTACCTGCTTCTTCAGCAGCTGTAAAAAATGCTGTTCCTTTATAACCTAATTGGTACATGTGAATAAGCATAGCAACACAAAGTACATTATCAATTTGAGCTGATAATAGATTATCATTGATTTTAAGCTTATCTAAAAAAGCAATTGGTGTTCCTGGAAATAAATAATCTAAGCCCTCAACTTTAAAAATAATATTATTTCTTCTTTTACATAAAAAAGCATCTTTTATGGTACCCATACCCAAATAAGTACCTGCCCATGGTTCATAAGCTTGAACTTTTTGGTTTATAAATCTCATTTCAAAGTTTTGTAATAACTCTTCAGAGTTTGAATTTCCTTTTAAGTCAGCTTTATTTTTTGCAACAAAAGCAGCATATTGAAACTCATCATGACCTGTACAAATTAATCCATGCCTATCTGCATGTGCAGAGATATAACCGCTTTGGGGTTCTTCACCTTTTGCAACAAGTAATCCATCATAATACTCAACTTTTATACCTAAATCTTCAAGCTCTCTTTTTAAAAACATAAAAAAAGAGTGCTCAGCCCCAACAACACTAGGTATTCTAATGAGTTGCTTTAATGTGTCATAAAACTCTTCCATTTTTTTTCTCATAATAAAATATATTTACCTTAGGTAAACTTGTTGATTATATTAAATAATACTAATGATTAAATTTAAATAAAAAAATTATAAAGTTCTTTCTAGTTCTTTAATATTTTTTATCCTTATCTCCTTAGAAGGATGTGAATCTCCTAATAAATCATCAATCTTTGTAGTTTTTACAGATAATTTATTGATATTTTGAATTAATTCATTTGCATATTTTCTTTTATTAGTTTTATTGATTTTAACCATTGTTTTTAATCCGCAAGCATCTGCTTCAAGTTCTTGTTCGTTTGAATAATAATTAAAGAAGCCTTTTACTAAAAGCATAGCATTTGATAAATCTGCATTTTGTACATAATCTTCGTCATTTATATTTTTTATAAACTTTACTATATCTTCAATTGATGAATATGATTTAATTAATTTATATTGTAACTCTTTTGCTGCATGTCTTTTAGATATATGTGATAACTCATGAGCTAAAATTGTTTTATAGTTATTGCTTTCAAGTAAATTTTAGCATAATTATTCTATTTCATTTAGTCCAATATTTTGGGAGGCTTACAGAGCAATTGTAAAAGATGGATTGACATCTAAAAAAGATTTAATCCAAGTACCTTATGTTTCAGAAGAACAACATTTACAAATTATTAAATCATTTGGTTATCTTAAATAGTTTGGAACAAGAGAATAACCAACTTTGTTGGTTTTCTCTGTTCCCCTTGTCTTATTTAATAAAAAGTATCAGGAGGTAAAGATATAACACTTTGCAATAGAATTAAGAAAAATTAAAAAATTTGATTATAATTAAATAAAAGGAATTTTGTGAAAAGTTTGTCTTTATATTTTTATAAGCTATTATTTTTATTTTTCTTATTTCCAATTGGAGGGATGCTAATAATTAGCATGTTTGGTAATAATGTAGTAGGAAGCTTTTTTTTTGGAGCCTGTTTACTTTTATTATCAATAATGAAATTTCATGAATTTTTTTCTGACCCTGACTTTGATTTTAATACATTTGTTTTAGTTATTCTAATAATACCAATAATTATAGATTATCTATTTAAAGTATCTTATATTAATTTTGATTTTTTTAATAACATTGAGTTTACTTACGAAATATTAATAAAGTGCCTATATCAATTTTATGAAAATTATATGCATAATGTTTTCATGGGTTTAGCTCATTTAGATATAGAAATTAAGAAGTTTTATATAGAAGGAATTGCATTATTTGTAATGATGAAATATTTTATTTCCCAAGTACTAAATTACTTTTATCTTGATTATTTACTAATTTTTATTTATTTATTTATATAAAGTAATTTTTAAATAAAGTATTGATTAGTTATAATTCTTTAAATTTACTGTGCTACATTGGTGTGCTACCAAACTACAAAAGTTAAAAGAAGTCCCTATTAATAGGGATTGAATTCTTAAAAAGTGTATGGTGGAGATGTCCGGGATCGAACCGGAGTCTTAAAACATTTACTCTTGACGTCTACATGCTTAGTGAGGTTGAAAAATTTCACTTTCTAGCAGCTCAACCTGCAAGGCAACTAAAAAGCTAAGATTTTAAAATGTCCTTTTAAAGTCAAATCAATCCTTTAAAAGTAATCTATCTAGGGTGAACCCGCGATAATCTACTTAGATAGAATCAGTAGTGCGAGTCTCCAAAGACTCAACCCGAAGGGAGTCTATAAGTTGTTAAACTTACGCAGCTTTTGCGTAAGCTGGAGCGTAATTTGTATTGTTTGCGTCTAAAAAAAATGAGCCGCGTAACGGCATGCTCAGGCCGACATGCAATCAAGCCTCAATGCTCTAATCGAAGCCATATCATCCCCATAATTAAGTAGTGAATTCTATCGTAATAAGCTTAAATTTAATATAAATATGAAAATCTTTATTTATCTTTATTTGATTCTTCTACTTTCAATTATAATTTACTAAAAAAAGTCTATAATTGCGAATATTTTAATTGGAGATTTTAAATGGATAAAAAAGGTATTTTAATTATTGGTGCAGGTGGAGTAAGTAGAGTTGCCACGGTAAAGTGTGCTATGAATATTGATACATTTGAAAAGATAACTTTAGCTTCAAGAACAGTTTCAAAATGTGAAGATATTGCTAAAGATATCAAGCAAAGAGTTGGAGTTGATATTGAAACTACATCTATTGATGCTGATAATGTACCTGAGTTAATAAAACTTATTGAAAGAGTAAATCCTAAGATTGTATTAAATGTAGCATTACCTTATCAAGATTTAACTATCATGGATGCTTGTACAAAAGCAGGCGTTGATTATGTTGATACTGCGAACTATGAACATCCAGATGAGGCTAAATTTGAGTATAAAGAGCAATGGGCAAGAGATGAGCAGTTTAAAAATGCTAATGTTATGGCTTTATTAGGAAGTGGTTTTGATCCAGGAGTTACAGGTGTATTTTGTGCATATGCTCAACAAAATCTTTTTGATGAGATTCATTATATAGATATTATGGATTGTAATGCAGGTGACCATGGTTATGCTTTTGCTACAAATTTTAATCCTGAGATAAATTTAAGAGAAGTATCTGCAAATGGTAGATATTGGGAAGATGGTAAATGGATTGAAACAAAACCCTTAGAAATAAGAGTTGACCATGATTATCCAGAAGTTGGAGTTAAGCCCTCATATCTTTTATATCATGAAGAGTTAGAGTCTTTATCTAAAAATATTAAAGGTTTAAAAAGAATTAGATTTTTTATGACATTTGGTGATTCATATATAGCTCATATGAATTGTTTAAAAAATGTAGGTATGTTAGGAATTGAACCAGTTATGCATAAAGGCGTAGAGATTACTCCAATTGAATTTTTAACTACACTATTACCAGATCCTGCAAGTTTAGGTCCTAGAACAGTTGGTAAAACAAATATTGGATGTATTATTGAAGGTCTTAAAGATGGAGTAAAAAAGAGAGTTTATATTTACAATATATGTGACCATCAAGAGTGCTATAAAGAAACAGGAGCACAAGCTGTAAGTTATACTACTGGAGTACCTGCTATGATTGGAACAAAAATGTTATACAAAGGTATATGGAAATCAAAAGGTGTATTTAATATTGAAGAGTTTGAAGCAAAACCTTTTATGGATGAGTTGATGACTCAAGGTCTTCCTTGGAAAATATTAGAATTACCAGTAGAGTAGTTTTCTTTAAGTATTTATAAGTCTTAATTAAGTCATAATAAACAAAACATAAAGGAGTCTATTATGCAAAAATATATCTGTATAGTTTGTGATTATGTTTATGATCCAGAACTTGGAGATCCAGATGGTGGAATTGAGCCTGGAACATCTTTTGAAGATATTCCAGATGATTGGCAATGTCCTGACTGTGGGGTAACAAAAGAGGATTTTGAAGAAATTGAAAACGATGAAAATAGTTAATAACATAAATGAATTACCAAGTCCAAGTTTTGTTTGTGAAGAAGCTTTATTAGAAAAAAATTTAAAGCTTCTTTCTTATGTACAAAAAGAAGCTGGGGTAACTATACTTTTAGCTTTAAAAGGATTTGCTTTACAATCTACTTTTGAACTTTGTAGAAAATATTTACAAGGTTGTTGTGCATCAGGACTTCATGAAGCTATATTGGCATCAAAAGAGTTCAAAAAAGAAGTACATACATATTCTCCTGCTTATAAAGAAGAAGAGATTGAGCAGATTGTATCTTTATCAAACCATATTGTATTTAACTCTTTTAATCAATTAAAACAGTTTAAAGAGAAAGCTTTAGGTAAAGCATCTATTGGTCTTAGAGTAAATCCAGAATATTCATCTGTTGAAGTTGATTTATATAATCCTTGTGGTGCTTATTCAAGACTAGGAATTACAAAGAAAAACTTTTTTGATGATGAGTTAGATGGTGTAGATGGATTACATTTTCATGCTTTATGTGAGCAAAATGTTGATGCTTTACAAGGAGCTTTGAAGAATTTTGAAGAGAAATTTGCTAAGTATTTATCTTCTATGAAGTGGGTAAATTTTGGTGGAGGACATCATATTACAAGAGAGGATTATGATGTTAAAGGACTTATTAATTTACTTAAAGATTTTAAGCAAAGATATCCTCATTTGAAAGTTTATTTAGAACCAGGAGAAGCAGTAGGGTGGCAAACAGGGTACCTAGTGGCAACAGTTTTAGATATTGTAGAAAATGGGATGAATATTGCTATTTTGGATACCTCTGCTGAGGCACATATGCCAGATACTTTAGCCATGCCATATAGACCTGATATAAGAAATAGTGCTTTAGCAAATGAAAAAAAATATAGATATAGATTAGGTGGAAATACTTGCTTAGCCGGTGATATTATAGGAGATTACTCTTTTGATGAGCCTCTAAAAACGGGGGATAAAATAGTTTTAGAAGATATGATACATTATACTATGGTTAAAACAACTACATTCAATGGAATTAAGTTACCATCAATTGTTATAAAAAAAGACAATAGTTGTTACCAAATTGTAAAAAATTTTGGATATAATAATTATGAGGCAAGATTATAACTAGAGGATATATTGTATGGGAAGAGATAGAAGTATTATAAATGAAGAGTTCAAAGACCAAGAAGAAATAGATACAAATAAAGATGAGAAGCATAAACCAAATAACTTTTCAAGAAAAAGAAAAGAGATGAAAAAGAAAGGGAAAAAAGTTCAAATTTGGGTTAAAAAAGAGACTTTAGAGTATGAAAAAGAGTTAACAACCTTACAGATTGAACTTTTGAAATTTCAAAAGTATGTAAAAGAAAAAGGTCTAAAAGTTCTTATGGTTTTTGAAGGAAGAGATGCAGCTGGAAAAGGTGGTACGATAAAAAGAATCACTGAACATTTAAACCCAAGAGGTGCAAGAGTTATTGCTTTAGAAAAACCAAGTGATATTGAAACTACTCAATGGTATTTTCAAAGATATACAAAGCATCTTCCAAGTGCTGGAGAAATAGTTTTATTTGATAGAAGTTGGTATAACAGAGCAGGAGTTGAACCTGTAATGGGATTTTGTACTACAGCAGAACATCATGAGTTTTTAAAAGAAGTTCCAGAGTTTGAACAAATGCTTGTAAAATCTGGGATTACTCTTTTGAAATTTTATTTTTCAGTTTCAAAAAAAGAACAAGCAAGAAGATTTAAAAAAAGAGAATTTGATCTTTTAAAACAGTATAAATTATCTCCTGTAGATAAAGAGTCACAAAACTTATGGGATAAATACACTGTTGCTAAATTTTCAATGCTTATGGCTTCAAATACGGATATGTCACCATGGACAATAATAAGAAGTGATAATAAGAAAAAAGCGAGAATCAATTGTATTAAACATATTTTAACGCAAGTAAAATATCCTAAGAAGATTGATTCAAAAAAAATAAAAGTAGATCCAACTATAGTAATTGATGGAACTAGAGAAATAGAATTAATGGAAAAAGAAAATAAATTTGCAAAGGCTGAATAAAGATGAACTTAAGTGATTTTGAGAAAACAAACTATAGTGGATTGTATGTATCAAAAGTTGCCCATCCGACTTTTGGAAAAAAATATATTGCAAGATTTCAACATGAAAGAAAAAGATATGTTAAGGTTTTAGGATATACAAAAAAAGATAATCTTACAAAAAAAAGCGCTTTAAACTTGATGCAAAAGTTTAAAGATTCAATAGTTATACAAGAGAAAAAAGAAAAAATTGAAGTAAAACCAAATAATGATAATATTTGTGATAATGAAAAACTAGAAAAGATACAAGAAGAGAATAAGTTTTTAAAATCATTACTAGGTGACTTTGAAACTTTAGATTCAGAAGTAATAAAAGATGGTGTTCAAAAACTATATGATGCAGAAGAGTTAAAACAGTATCAAATAGAGCTTATTAAGCTTCAAAATTATCTTGAAAATGAAAATAAAAGAATGATTATCTTATTTGAGGGTAGGGATGCATCTGGAAAAGGTGGTGCTATTAGACGAATTACAAGATATATGAATAATAAACACTATAGAGTTGTAGCTCTTGGTAAACCAACTGAAACACAAAAAAACCAATGGTTTTTGCAAAGATATATTGAACATTTTCCAACAGGTGGAGAAATAGTTTTATTTGATAGAAGTTGGTACAATAGAGCTATGGTTGAACCAATCTTTGGATTTTGTACTGAAGAAGAATATGAGATTTTTATGGAAGATGTTGTTAATTTTGAACAAGATTTAGTAAGACAAGGTATGGTTTTAATTAAACTTTACTTTTCTGTGTCAAAAGATGAGCAAAAAAGAAGATTTGATAGAAGAATTAATGATCCTTTAAGACAATGGAAATTTTCAGAAGTTGATATGCAAGCACAAGATTTATGGACTGAATTCTCTGAAAAAAAATATGAGATGTTAAGAAGAACAAACTCAAGAAGCGCACCTTGGCATATTGTAAGAAGTGATGATAAACACAAAGCAAGATTGGAAGCTGTAAAGATTATTTTAAATTCTATTGATTATGATGGAAGAAATTATGCATTAGATTTTCAACCAAATGAGAAAATAAATATCTCTGTTCAAAAAGAGTTAATGCAAATGAGAAAATCTCAAAACTATTAAGAAAAAAGCTTTTGCTTTTTTCTTTGGAAATATATTGAAAAAAAAATACTTAATACTTTTATTTACTATTTTGCTACTATTATTAGCAGTTTTATATAAATCTAAACAAAATAAAAATAGTTTAATATATAGTTTTTATCATTGGGAAAATAGTTATAACATAAAAAAGAACAAAGAAAAACTTTATATAAAAGTTCTAGATATTGATTATTCTAATAAATTAGAAATTATAAAAACAAGATTTAATGTAAAACCTCCAAAAAATTTTATTCCTGTAATTTATATAACTAATAAAACAATGAAAACTATAAAAGCAAATAAACTGGCTTCAAAAGTTTTAAAAGCTTTAGATAGTTATAGATTTACTTATGATGAACTACAAATAGATTGTGATTGGTCACTAAATTCCAAGGCTAACTATTTTGAGTTTTTAAAGCTTTTAAAAACAAATCTTAATAAAAAACTTAGTGCAACTATAAGGTTACATCAAATTAAGTATTATAAAAAAACTGGAGTTCCTAGTGTGGATTATGGTTTATTGATGTATTATAATATGTCTTATATTGGAGATTATAATACAAAAAATTCAATTTTAGATAATAATATTGCAAAAAAATATCAATACAATTTTGATAAATATCCTTTAAAACTAAAACTTGCACTTCCTTTATATTCTCAAGCAGTACAATTTAGATATAAAAAGCCACTTGATATTTTTGAGGGTATAGTTCAAACTGATTTTGATGAAAAATTTGAAAAGCTTAAAAATGGATATTTTAAAGTTTTACAAAGTCACTATTTTAAAGGCAGATATGTTTATGAAGGTGATATTTTTAGATTTGAAGATTCAAAAAAACAAGATTTAAAAATTGCATTAGAAGATTTTTTTAAAATAAGTAATAATAGATTTGATGAGATAGTTTTTTATACAATAAAATATAAAAATAAATATGATTTACAAAAGTTATTAAAAGCAATCCTATAAAGAATAGCTTAAAAAAAAGGCAAATTAAAAAAAGGCAATAGTTTATTAACATTGAATTTTAAAAGAACATTGCAAGAGATATTCTTTCTTGCCAATGTTTGATTTTT
>ERZ1673961.64-NODE-64-length-55425-cov-31.319433_pt1 | contig 55425 bp, 63 predicted proteins | sample MGYA00580189_ERZ1673961 | MGnify/ENA primary metagenome ERZ1673961 (study PRJEB41334, sample SAMN05608105) | rock metagenome | biome: terrestrial subsurface; feature: shale formation; material: shale | place: USA: Pennsylvania ... | reverse complement strand
CCACCTGAAAGAATTCGGCAAAAACCCTAATAAAGGTTACTATAAACACGCCCAACGAAATGCAAACCTTTATAAACCCACAAAAGAACTAACATTAGCACTCTTCTGGGGTGCTGAAAATTTGAAAGGAGATTGTTGGAAATGTATGGAGATAGATTTGGTGGAAGAAGATTTGAAGCTCCAGTTAAGGTTGGAGAAAGATATAAGGTAAAGATAGAGAGTATTGGACAAGGCGGAGATGGAATTGCTAGAATTAAAGGGTTTGTAGTATTCGTTCCAAACACAAAAGTTGGGGACGAAGTAGAGATTGTGATTAACAGTGTGAAGAGAAAATTCGCCTTCGCTGAAGTTATCTGATTTAATTACTCTTAAAAATTATCTGGAGATTCAATTTGAACTTTTCTCTTAATTTTTTACCTTTGAACTACGAAAGGTTTATTTATCATACCTTAGTTAGTTTTTATAGTGACGGCAATGGAGTATTACCAAGCTATTATTATTGGTCTATTCCAGGGAATTACAGAATGGCTGCCAATAAGCAGTTCTGGTCAGACAATGCTATTTTTAATAAACCTTCTTAAGATACCCCCGGAGCAGGCCTATTCTTACTCTCTGCTCTTGCATTTAGGAACTCTTATGGCGTTGTTTTTCAAATTTAGGTATGAGTTGAGCAAGATTTTGCTTAAATTGGTTCTCTTTAGGTGGGAAGAGGAAGAGAAGTTCCTGTTCTATTCAACTCTCTTTACTGGTATAGTAGGCCTGCCTTTATATAAAACTTTCAAACTCGTCGCATCTTCATTCAACGGAGAAGCCATTAATGGGATAATAGGTATAGCCTTAATCCTTACCGGCATAATTTTAAAGAAATCTCGGGAAGCCCCACTAGAAAAGCTAGAAAAAGGGTTAAAAAGTGAAAAAGAAGAAGCTACGATATTCGATTCAATAATTGCTGGAGTAGCACAGGGAATAGCAGTAATTCCCGGGATATCAAGGTCGGGAATGACAGTAGGGAGTCTATTACTTCTGGGTGTAAAACAAGAAAAAGCCATAAGGCTCAGTTTTTTAATGGCAATTCCCGCTATTACGGGGGCACTGTTTTTAGAGCTACCTGAAGTTTCACGCACTTCGGAACCCTTAACAATTCCACTAGCTGCAGTGATAACTGCATTTGTGGTCAGCCTTCTTATGATTGAAGTCATGCTTAGACTTGCCAAGCGGCTTGACTTTTCCAAGTTCTGCATTTTCTTCGGGTTCATAGCTTTGATAGCATCTCTATTGGGGGTGTTGATATGAAGGGTGTAGTACTCGCAGCGGGAAAAGGTGAAAGATTAAGACCTCTTACAGACGATAGGCCAAAGGTTATGCTCAAAGTCGCAAACAGAGCGATAATAGATTACGTCTTCGAAAACATATATCCTTTTGTCGATGAATTTATAGTGATCGTGAGGTACCAAAAGGAAAAGCTTATGGAATATTTAGGAGATGAATACGGGGGAAAACCAATAACCTATGTGGAGCAGGTAAAAGGAGAAGGAACTGCAAGGGCCATTTATTCCGCAATTGAATACATCGAAAATGAGGAGTTTTTGGCGGTTAACGGAGACATATACTTTGAGAGAGAGGGCATAAAGACTCTTTTACAGTCCTTCAGAAAAAATAATGCTGATGCCGCATTGCTCGTAAAGAGGTTTGAGGATTTAACTCATTTCGGAATGGTAGAGGTAGAGGGTGAGCTCGTAAAGAACATTAGAGAAAAGCCCGGGGCTGTTTCCGGATATGCAAACCTGGGAATTTACCTCTTCAAGCCAGAAGTTTTCGGGTTCATAGAAAAAACTCCAAAGAGCCAGCGCGGAGAATATGAGATAACAGACACAATAAACCTCATGATAAAAGAAGGCAAGAAAGTAGCCTATGCAGTTTATGAGGGTTACTGGAACGATATGGGAAGGCCATGGAACCTCTTAGAGCTAAACGAGTACATTCTCAAAAACCATCTCCAGCACAGCATAAAAGGAATTGTAGAAGAAGGGGCCACTATTCTTCCTCCTGTAGAAATTGAAGAGGGAACAGTTGTTAGAAGTGGAGCCTACATCATAGGACCCGTAAAAATCGGGAAAAACTCCAAAATAGGGCCCAATTGCTTTATAAGGCCCTATACGAGCATTGGAGATAGGTGCCACATTGGAAATGCAGTTGAAATCAAAAACTCGATAATAATGGATCACAGCAACGCTCCTCATTTAAATTATGTAGGGGATTCGATTGTGGGAGAAAACACCAACCTAGGGGCTGGAACAATAACGGCTAACTTAAGACACGACAACAAAACTATAAAGGTGGAAATAAAAGGCAAATTTGAGGATAGCGGAAGAAGGAAACTGGGAGCGATAATAGGACACAACGTAAAAACAGGGATCAACGTAACGATATATCCGGGAAGAAAAATAGGAAGCAACTCTTTTATAGGGCCGGGTGTGATAGTTGATAAGAACGTCCCTCCCAATGTGCTGGTTGTTGCTAAACAGGAAAAAGAGATTATAGAAAGGTGGGGGGAATGACTTTCATTCCCTACCTTAATTTCCTATCGAGATGGTTGTTGTTTTTAGCAGTTGCATACAAAACCGTTAAGACCAAGGAGAAAAGATGGGCTTTAATAGCTACAGCTCTTTTTATAAACGCTCTGGATGTAGAAAGCTACATTTTAACTCCTCTTGGCATTTCCATCAAACCAGAAGCCTACGATATTGCCTGTAGTATTCCCAACTTTCTCATAGCTGGTCTCCTCTTTTGGGAAGGGATTCAGCTAAGGAAAGAGAGGAGCCAATTCAAAGATGTCGTCATTCTTGGAGTATTTGCTGTCGCTGCTTATATATGGTTGTTCTTACTTGCAACGGAGTTTTTTGATAAATTTGAGCATTCATTTGTAATAAAGTCGTCATTTCCTAGCTTTGTCTTGGGAGTATCTTTAATCTACATCGGTTATGTGCTCCGGTATTATGTAATCTCCAAAAACACCCTTGAAGAACTCTTTCCGTGGGGGCTTATTCTTTTAGGGACAATAAACCTAACATACCCGTTTATAAGAAACGTTGAGTCAATAGCTTCAACAGCGTTTTTATTAGCAGCAGTTTTTCGATTAATGGCTGCAGTTGGAGCTTTGAAGTTTGCAATATTCCCCTCGCAAATGGCAGTGTTTGAAAAGCCAAAACAGCAAAAGCCTCCAGAAGTTAAGGGCGCATTTATCTTTAAAAGCAAAGAAGACCTGGAAAAACTAATCCCCAATTTCTTTGACCAAGATGTTATCATAATAACAAGAAATCCACCAAAAGAAAAAGTTCCCGAAAATACTTTAGTTTACTGGCTCACAAGAATAGAAGAAAGCAGCAGAAGCGGAGATGGAAGAGTCTATCCTATATCACCAACGAAAATAGACATCCTGATTCATCTCATAACTAAGAACCTTGAAAGCGGATACAATGCGGTTTACATAGATGGATTCGAGTACCTAATGATAGAAAATGGATTTGAGAATGCCGTTAAGTTCCTATTTGATTTAAAGGACAGAGTTGTAAGCGAGGGGAAGGTTATAGCTCTAATAATAGACCCAAGAACCCTAACCGAGAAGCAGGTGGCACTCCTAGAAAGAGAATTCAGCAGCAGAATATAAAAAGAAAACTCAGAAGCCAAGATACTCTATAAACCTCCTAGTGTGCTTTGTTTCTCTCTTGAGTTCTGCTTCCTGGAGTATCTGCCTCTCTATTGCCCTAAGGGCATCGTGAACTGCCTGTATAGCTCCCCAAGTCTCTCCAGTAGCTACCCACTGGCCTTTGTCTGTTACGATTCTCATTCTTGCTTGGTAGAGGTGGACTCCACGAAGCTTCTCTGGGAATCTCCTGATTCTCAAATATATTATTCCCTCGTTCCCCAAGAGCTCTTCATAACCTTCCACGAATCTCTTTATGTCGGATATTATCCTCTCTCTTGTGAAGTCACTGAGGTAATGAGCATCTCCACCTAGCTGCAGGTAGAACCTTGCTTTCTGCTCCACCATTCTTGAGATTGGGAGCAGGAGATCCTTGACCGTGAGCACTCCTCTAACTATGTTTTTATCATCAACTACAACAAGGCCATCGATGTTGTGCTCCCTCATTAATTCTACAGCTTCCCTAACGCTTGCTTCAGGCTTTATTGTTATCACTCCTCTAAACATAACTTCCCTAAGCTGAGTTGAGAACGGTGGGATTTTTTCTCCAGCCACTTCTCCAAACTGTGCTCTGAATCTGGGTTTTATAAACCTGATAATCAGGTCATGCAGTGTTACCAAGCCTTCGAGCTTTCCTTCTTCGTTTACAACCGGAATTCTCGAGATAGCATGGTCTCTCATTGTTGCGAGGGCTTTAGCCACTGTATCGGAGGGTTTGAGGGTGATTACATCACTGCTCATAAACTCTTTTACAGGTCTTTTTCCAAATTCTTCTTTGGCAACTCTTTCAAGCAAAGCAATATCACTTATTACACCAATAATGTTGCTTTTATCCTCCCCGACCGGAAGTGAGCGTAAGTCAGTTTCTATCATAAGTTTACCAGCCATGCTCAGGTCTTCATCGGGCTTTACAACAGGTGCGGGCTTATATACATCCCTAACCTTAGCCTTTGTCGGATCCCATTTCAAATGAGAGCGAATTATCAAATCTTGGGTCAATACACCCTTGTATACATTTCCATCAAAAACAACAATTAAGTCTGGGTCTTCTTTTTCAAAAATTCCAATCGCCTCAGAAAGGGGGGCGTTTATGTCAATTTTTGCAAATTTTTCTGTCATAACCTCTTGTACAGAAATCCCGACCATTCTTAACACCTCCTTCAATTTTATATTTGTTTTCATTCCATTTAAACCTTTCCTAGAGAATATTTATTTACATTAGGTTAATAAAGTTTTCGATACCTTAATGGTTCAAATTCACCTCAAATGGATACTTCCTCTTAAGAACTAAGTACAGAGCAAATAATCCACCGAGTGCGTTCATGATAGTGTCTCGGATTTTGTTTTCGAAACTCTCATAGATAAAAGATATTTCACTTTCACTAAGCTTTTCCACAACTTCCCAGCCCAGACTTAAAACAAAAAGAACCAAAAAAGAATAAACGACCAGCTTTCTCCGTGTTAGCTTTAAATATCCTTCAGTTGATAAGTTAAAGAAGACTTCAGCAGTAATAGCCCAAACGGCTACCCCTCCAAGAAAATGGCTTATCATATCCGCGTTTCTCCACTCTTTGTGAAAAAGGTCAACTGTAGTAAAAGGGACATTTACGAGGGAAACATGAATCGCTATAAAAACTCCCAAGAGTGCCATCGTCTTTTTGTTGTAAATTGGCGCTAAAAATGCTCTTAATTTAGAGTGAGGGTTTGGAAAATATTTCTCGGCCATATCCGGAATGTAGAGACCAACTAAAGCCACAAAAGTTCGGTATATATGATCCGTCCTTTGATATATAAGACCTGTTATAAGGCCTAGAAAAACAATAAATCTGCTTATATTGAGCAGTGTCTTCGGTTCTATATGAATCACCAACCTATTACTAAGAGAATATTCCATTTAAAGGTTTTGACGAAAAATTAGAAAAGAAAGTCAGTTGACAGCTGCTTGAACTGCCAAATCTGCTCTAACTATTCCATAGCCATAGTCTGCATCCCACCCTGGGCTCCCATGGTCATCTGCGGTTGAGTGTAGTATTCCCCTAACGGTGTTTGTGCCCATGTCATCAAAAGTTCCAACTGGTAGAACGCTTCCATATTTGTTGTAATGAGCAGCTTGAATCAATGCAACAACTCCACTAACGTGAGGTGTCGCCATTGAAGTCCCCTGGAGAGTTTCGTAGCTGTCATTCGGGTATGTGCTCAAAATATCAACGCCGGGAGCACTAACCTCCACTCCCCTGTTGCTCCACCAAGGCACTTGGTCGTTGCTATCGGTAGCGCCAACGGCTATAGCTTCTGGATAAGCTGCCGGATAAATTGGAGTTAAAGAACCTTCATTACCACTCGCCGCAACAATAACTACCCCATAATCGTATGCAGTTTTTATTGCATCGTGGAGAGATTGAAGGTCGGCTGAGCCTCCAAGACTCATGCTTATAACTTCTGCTGCATCGTCATCTAGGTCGCCCACTATTATTCCATCCCCGTCGCTGTCAAGGACTCCATCGGGGCCAAGCAATGCCTGCTCTATTCCAAGGATTATGTCGCTAATATATCCGCTTCCGTCGTTGCCAAGTGCTTTTATAGCGTAGATCTCCACAGCTGGGCTGTTTCATAGGTAGTGATAAATGGAACTTTTGAATTCTTTTGTTTTCCGTAATTTTTAAATAGTCTCTAATTATACTTCCTTGTGGTGAAGCAGTTCCCAGAATGTGGGGTTTGTCAAGCCCGAATGGGGACTGTCGAGAGCCTTGAAGATGTGGGGAGTCTCCGTTCCCCCCGAAAGCCAGCCAATGAAGACGGGAGGCTGGAAGCCTACCCGTTACGAAATTAACACCCTACACACACTTTACGGGTAGGCAGAACGGCAACTCCGACAACTCTTATTTCGTTGTTTATGGCGGCGATTGTTCCAGCAACATGGGTTCCGTGACCGTTTCTGTCCTGATATGAGTTTGGCTTAGTCGAAATTCTTCCGTTGAGCACGCTGACTCCCCAAGCGATGTTGTCTTTGAGGTCTGGATGATCTCTATCGATTCCTGTGTCGATTATCGCTACCTCGATAACACCTCCAGAAAAGCCGTCACTCACACTCCAAGCTCCAGTGGCATTTATCCTCTCAATTCCCCAAGGAATCTCCTGAGCTGGTTGAGAAGGTTCTTTGTCTTTATCCCTGCCGGGCGGTGACGGGGGTTTTGGATATGCAAATACTTTTGCGTCGTACTCTACCCTTACAACACCCCTGGCATTCTTCAGCCTCTCAACTGCTCTTGGGGGGAGCTCCGCAACAACTATTGGAAATATCTTTCCCCTTGCAACAGCGTTGCCTCCAAGTGCGAAGAGAGAGTTTTCGTTAAAGTCTTTGTTTACTGTTATTATCACTCGAACCTTCTCAACTGGAGCTGCCCATACAATCCCCGCTGTAGCTCCAAGTACAACAAAGACCAACAACAGAGAAAAAACTTTGTTAAATCCCATGCTTTTTCACCCCTATATTTAGAAATAATTTTGTTTCTTTATGATATATCTTAGTCCCCAAACTATTTAACATTTTAGGTGTTTTATTTGAACTAATTCAAACATCCTTTTGTTGTGAAATCAAGATATTCAGAGGAGAAAAAACAATAATCTTGCCTTCCCGCGAGGCTGAACACCTTTCACTATGTGATAGAATAGCCCCCCATTGGGGCAAAGTCATAAAAGTTAGAAGTGCAAAAGAAATCTCAGGAGATGCTAGCCTTCTCAGAGAGCATGATTTAGAAGTTCCTCCATTAGTAGATTTATTCTCAAGCCTTGGGCTGGAAATACCCAAGAACATAGAAGAAGCAAAAAGGAAGCTTAAAAAGGTTCTAATATGAATTCGTTTGTTGCTTTTATTTCCCCATAATCCTTATAATGTATCACTGCGAATGAGTAACAAAGTCAAAAGCTACGAGGATATGGGGTGATAGTATGGAAACCGTTGTCAATCATATAAAATCAAAACTTCCAGAAAATTTGGAAGGTCTTTTGGATTTAGCATATAACTACTGGTGGAGCTGGAATAGAAGAGCTACAAAACTCTGGGAAAAAATAAATCCTGAACATTGGCGGGAATATAAAAATCCAGTTAAGCTTCTCCTTGATACTCCAGAGGAGAGATTAAAGGAACTCTCAAAGGACGATGATTTCATAAACCTGTATGAGCTCGTCATTGACCAGTTCAGGCATTACATGGATCCAGAAAGCACTTGGTTTTCTACAAATTATCCCAAATGGAGAGAACCCGTAGTGTATTTGTGTATGGAGTACGGAATAAGCAAGAGCCTCCCCATTTATTCCGGTGGGCTTGGAATACTTGCTGGCGACCACATAAAAACAGCAAGCGACTTGGGAATACCATTCATAGCCATTGGCCTCCTCTACAAGCACGGATACTTTAAACAGGAAATCGATAAAGACGGAAAACAAATAGAGGTGTTTCCAGAGTACAACCCAGAAGAAATGCCAATTAAACCTCTCACCACAGAGAAGGGAGAGCCTCTCCTAATCGAGGTGCCCATGGAAGACAGAATAGTATACGCAAGGGCTTTTGAAGTTAATGTTGGTAGGGTAAAGCTGTATCTTCTCGACACTGACGTTCCTCAGAACTCTCCGGACGATAGAACCATCTGCGATTATCTCTACAATGCCGGGATAGATAAGAGAATAAAGCAGGAGATACTCCTGGGCATTGGTGGAATGAGGCTTTTGAGAGCACTCGGAATTGAGCCCTCAGTCATCCACCTCAACGAAGGTCATCCAGCATTCGCAAACTTCCAGAGAATAGCATGGTACATGGAACAGGGCCTGAACTTTTTGGAGGCCTTAACATTTGTAAGGGCCACAACGATTTTTACAACACACACTCCCGTGCCAGCTGGACATGATAGATTTCCAATAAAGGAAGTTGAGAAGAGGCTTGCCAAATTCCTTGAGAACCTTCCAAAGGAGGAGTTCCTTAACTTGGGCAGGGAAGGAGACCAGTTCAACATGACCCTCCTCTCAATAAGAACCTCAAGTTATGTAAACGCCGTAAGTAAGCTCCATTCAAAGGTAACCAAAGAGATGTGGATGCACCTCTGGAATGGGGTTCCACCGGATGAGATTCCGGTTGAAGGTATCACAAACGGTGTCCACACAAAAACGTGGCTCCACAACGAGATAAAGAAGCTCATTGATAGATACATTAGAAGAGTCTGGAGAGACTATGCGGAGCTTGAAGGACTCTGGTACGGAGTGGAGAGAATTCCGGATGAAGAGCTCTGGGAAGCCCATTTAAAGGCGAAAAGAGAGTTTATAGAGCTAATCAAAAGGAAGATAAAAAAGAGGAACGAACGCCTTGGAATCGACGAACCCCTGCCCGAAATAGACGAGAACGCCTTGATAATAGGCTTTGCAAGGCGTTTTGCAACCTACAAGCGTGCAACACTCATTTTGACTGACTTGGAAAGGCTCAAGAAAATAGTAAATAATCCAGAAAGGCCTGTGTACATAATCTTTGGAGGAAAAGCCCACCCGAGGGATGAAGCAGGCAAGGAGTTCCTCAGGAGGGTCTATGAAGTATCCCAGATGCCCGAATTTAAGAACAAAATCATAGTGTTTGAGAACTACGACATGGGCTCAGCAAGGGCTATGGTAGCAGGAGTAGACGTGTGGCTCAACAATCCAAGAAGGCCACTTGAAGCAAGCGGAACCAGTGGAATGAAAGCCGGTTTAAACGGTGTTTTGAATTTGAGCGTCTATGACGGATGGTGGGTCGAGGGGTATAACGGCAAAAACGGATGGGTCATCGGAGATGAAAGCCTCGAACCAGAAACTGAGCAAGACGACATTAGGGACGCACAGAGCCTTTATGACCTCCTTGAAAATGAGGTAATCCCCACATACTACGAGAACAAACCAAAATGGATCTACATGATGAAAGAGAGCATAAAGAGCATTGCGCCAAGGTTCAGCACACACAGAATGCTAAAAGAATACGTCGATAAGTTCTACTCAAAAGCCCTCACAAATGCCGCTATTCTAAGGAGAGACAACTTCAAAGCTACAAAAGAGATTGCATCGTGGAAAGCGAAGGTTCTCAGCTCTTGGGATAAAGTGGAGATAGAGCGCATTACAACTCACGACGCTACGGGTGTTGAGGTTATAGTAAACCTCGATGGCTTAAATCCAGAGGATGTAAAGGTTGAAATTTATTACGGAATCAAAGCAGAAGGATACGCAATAGAAAAGCCCTACGTCATAGAACTTAGACATCCCCAAAATCTCGGAGGTAGCAGGTGGCTCTATCGCTATGAAGGAAACGCACTAAAGAACCTCGGCCATCCCTGCTGGCATTATGCCGTTAGGGTCTATCCACATCACGACAAGCTCCCACACAAGTTTTTACTCGGTCTTATCAAATGGAAGGGATTTTTTGAGTTCTGATCCTTACCCCAATTTTTAATTTTAGAAGAAAACGTTATAAAGCAAATATCTCCTAGCTTAGGGAGGGTTACCATGAAGATAGTGTTCGACATTGGAGGCTCTGTTCTGGTTCCCGATAAACCGGATGTTGGGTTCATAGAGGAGATTGCTTATCAACTGACAAAAATCAGCGAAGATCACGAGATAGCGGTCGTTGTTGGAGGAGGAAAAATAGCAAGAGAATACATCAACGCGGCGAGAGCTTTTACGCAAAATGAAACCTTCAAAGACTACATTGGGATACACATCACGAGGGCCAACGCAATGCTCCTGATAGCAGCGCTCAGGGAGAAAGCATATCCGTTTGTGGTGAGCGATTTTAGAAAAGCATGGGAAGTAATGCAGCTCAAGAAAATACCCATAATGGGTGGGACGCATCCAGGTCATACAACAGACGCTGTTGCCGCTCTCCTGGCTGAATACCTTCAGGCAGATTTGCTGGTAATTGTAACAAACGTCGATGGCGTTTACGATAGCGATCCCAGGAAGAACCCAAACGCAAAGAAGCTGGAGAAGATTTCAACTGAACAGCTTGTTGAAATAGCCATGCAGAGCGAGAGCAAAGCGGGTGGAAGTGGCGTTGTTGACGCTTTAGCTGCCAAATTTATCCAGAGGGGCAAAATAAGAACTCTCGTCATAGGCAAAGAGGACGCAAGAAATCTTTTCGATGTAATAAAGGGCAAGCACAGTGGTACTTTAGTTGAACCTTAATTCACAATTTTTTTATATTCTCCAGCTTTTCTGTATATGGTGAAAGTTATGAGGATAGTAGTTATTGGTTCTGGAACAGCTGGAAGCAACTTTGCTCTCTTTGCAAGGAAGCTTGACAGAAAAGCGGAAATTATCGTGATAGGAAAAGAAAAAACAATGCAGTATTCTCCCTGTGCACTGCCCTTTGTTCTAAGCGGAAAGATACCCAAGCTGGAAAATATCATAGTATTTCCGAACGATTTCTACGAAAAGCAAAAAATCCAGATGATGCTGGAAACCGAAGCAAAAGAAATAGACCGGGAAAGGAAGGTCGTGGTTACGGACAAAGGTGAAGTTCCGTATGATAAGCTTATCATCGCCACAGGCTCCAAGGCGTTTGTCCCCCCAATAAAGGGCGTGGAAAGTGAAGGAGTTTTCACTCTAAAAACCTTAGAAGATGTAAAGAAAATCCAAGCATACATAGAGAAGAGAAACCCAAAAAAAGCCATTATAATTGGAGCTGGCCTGATAGGACTTGAAGGGGCGGTAGCGTTTAGGGAGCTTGGAATGGAAGTTGTTGTCGTGTTGCGCGACCATTTACTCCCAAGGATGCTGGACAAGGATACTGCTTCAATAGTCCAGTCTCACCTTGAGGAAAAGGGGATAGAGTTCAAATTCGGCGTCGCGGTAAGTGAGATTCTCGGAAACCCCGTCACAGCTGTCAAGGTTGGGGAAGAGAAAATCGAGGCAGACCTTGTTCTTATAGCAACAGGTGTAAGGGCTAACGTCGAGCTAGCTCAAAGAGCTGGATTGGAAGTCAATAGGGGCATTGTTGTCGACGAGTACCTAAGGACAAGCGATCCCGATATCTACGCTATTGGAGACTGTGCTGAAGTCTTTGATGCAGTCACTGGGAAAAGAACGCTAAGCCAGCTCGGCACTACAGCCGTGAGAATGGCAAAGGTAGCAGCAGAAAACGTTTTTGGAAAAAATGTAAAATTCAGACCCGTTTTCAATACAGCCATAACCGAACTCTTTGACCTTGAAATCGGAACGTTTGGGATAACAGAAGAGAGGGCAAAGAAAGAAGGAGTTGACGTCGTTGTGGGCAAATTCAAGGGTTCAACAAGACCAGAATACTACCCGGGAGGAAAGCCAATAACAGTGAAGCTTATCTTTAGAAGAGAAGACAGAAAATTAGTGGGAGCACAGATAGTCGGTGGAGAGAGAGTGTGGGGTAGAATAATGGCCCTGAGTTTTGCCGCTCAAAAGGGAGCAACTGTAGAAGATATAGCCTACGGAGAAACTGCCTACGCTCCTCCAATAAGCCCCACGATAGACCCGATTACAGTTGCGGCTGAGATGGCATTGAGAAAGTTTAAATGACCTTTTCTCTATTTCTTTATGATGAAAAAAGAAGAGTTCTTGAAGAGCAGAGAAAGGACTAAGATTAGCAAACTGATGAGTTACATCCTAAGGCACGCTCCCTGGGAATTTGACGTTGAAGTAGATGAGGAAGGCTTCGCCAGTATTGAGGAGGTGGTTAGGGCGGTTAAAAAATCCTACCCGTGGGTTAAGAAAGAGCAAATTCTCTGGATTGTTGAGAACGATCCAAAAGGCAGATTTGAGATTAGAGGGGACAAAATAAGAGCCCGATATGGACACAGTTTCAATGTCTCTCTGAATCATGAGGAAGACGTCGATGTGAGAATCCTTTATCATGGAACTCCCAGGAGAAATCTCAAAAACATATTGAGAGAGGGTATAAAATCAATGAAAAGAAAGTTTGTCCACCTAACAACAAGCAAGGAAGAAGCATACGAAACAGGGCGCAGATATGGAAGGGATGTTGTGATTATTTTTGTAGATGCCGAATGCCTGAGAAAGAAGGGATACAAAATCTATAAAGCCGGAAAGAATGTCCGTATAGTTAAATTTGTGCCTCCAGAGTGCATAATTTTCTATGAACAACCAAAAAACTCTTCTTAAATCTTAATCTTTTTGACGGAATGACAAGTAAAGTGGGAAAATATTTTTATAGGAGAAGAACATTTTGGTGAGTTGATGCCCTATGATGCTCAGGAGTGGTTGTTTTTGGCTCTATAGCTGGTGAACCTCTTCTACGGTTAATTCAAGGAAGGGATTGTTTTTGGCGCTGATTTGCTAAAACCTTTTGGGAGGTGTAGTTTGTGACAAGAGAAACTTGGGGAAGTAGAATAGGGTTTGTTGCAGCTGCAATAGGAAGTGCAGTAGGGCTAGGGAACATCTGGATGTTCCCAATGAGGGTAGGCCTATACGGTGGAGCAGCATTCTTGCTTCCATACTTAGTGTTGCTTTTTGCGATAGGAGTGGTTGCTCTTACAGTTGAGTGGACGCTGGGAAGAGCCACCAGAGGTGGCCCAATAGAAGCATTTTCCAAAACACTGCCCGGAGGAAAGTACCTCGGAATACTTGTAAATGTAACGATGCTAATGGTGTTTGCCTTCTACTCCTTGGTGCTCGGATGGATACTCAGGTACTTCATAGCCGCATTAACTGGCGAACTTACAGGAGTTAATCCAGAGGCGTTTTTTGATAGTTTAACATTCAGCAAGGAGGCTCTGTTATGGCAGTTCACCATGATAGCAATAACAGTGATTATAGTGGCCATGGGGGTTCAAAAGGGAATTGAAAGAGCTAACAAAGTTATGATGCCTGCTTTGTTTGTGCTCTTGATTGTCCTGGCCATAAAGAGCGTTACACTGCCAAATGCATATGAGGGTCTAAGGTTTTACCTCCTTCCAGACTGGAGCAAAGTAATGAGCGGAAAAACCTGGATGATAGCTCTGTCACAGATGTTCTTCTCCTTAAGCGTCTTAGGAAATACAATGGTGGTTTATGGAAGCTATCTAAAAGACGAAGACGACATCCCATTGTCGGCAATAGCAACAGCCTTTGGAGATACAGCGGTGGCTGTTACAGCCGGATTTCTAGTTTTCCCGGCAGTGTTTTCATTTGGTCTTGAGCCTACAGCCGGTCCAGGGTTAGTGTTCGTGACGTTGCCAATGGTATTCCAGAAAATGCCTGGAGGAATGTTTTTTGGCGCATTGTTCTTCCTCCTGCTGATATTCGCCGGGCTTTCTTCAACTGTCTCAATGCTCGAAGTTTATGTAGACTCAGCCATTACAAAGCTCAATATGAGCAGAAGAAATGCCTCAATCCTCTTAGGCCTCTTAACTTTCCTGGTAGGTGCACCTTCAGCAATTAATCCATCATACTTTGACTGGCTGATCAACATCTCAACGGTTTACATAGGGCCATTGGGAGCTTTAATAGCGGCTCTGGCACTGATAAAGCTCGGAGTGGACAAAGCGTATGAGGAACTCAAAAAAGGGGCTCTAATAGAGGTACCAAAACTCTGGAAGCCATGGGTAAAGTTCCTGTATCCAATAGTGATAGTAGTGATCTACATCTCACAATTCCTGCTGGGGTGATCTAAATGGATACCGTCTATCTGATAGCTTTGCTTGTGGTGCTCCTAGTCTATGGGCCGTTTATATGGGCCCTTTACAAGCTTTCAAAGGCTTCAGCTTCCTAGTTTTTTATTTTTGATTAGCACTTCAAAAAACTTTAATGAAATGCGTAAGAAGAAACAATCAGCGCCGCTTCAGCTTTATAACCGCTTCCATATGAGGAGTATGGGGAAACATGTCGACTAAAATTGCATCCTCCACCTTGTAGATGTCCTTTAGGCGAGAATAATCCCTGCTAAATGCCTGGGGATTGCATGAGATATAAACAACGTTTTCAGGTCTTTCTTTTTTCAAGGCATCTACGCCCTCTTTCAAGCCTTTCCGCGGAGGGTCGACAATAACCGTGTCGTACTCCCTTATCGGGAAGGATTTCGCATCCCCTACCAGAAAAGTAGCTTTCACACCGTTTATTTCGGCGTTTTTATTGGCCATTTCCACTGCAAAGGGGTTTATTTCAACTCCCTCAACGTTAAACCCTTCTTTCGCCAGAAAAACTCCAAACGTTCCCACACCGGAATAAAGGTCAAGAACATTCTCCCCCTCGACAAAATTTAAAACTGCCTTCAAGAGAATAGAAAGGGCATAAGAATTTGTCTGGAAAAAGCTGTTTGGATGTATCAAGTAAGTAATGCCATCAATTCTTTCCTTTATGAACGGAGAACCGCTTACAAGTTTTGGTATGCCTTTAGGGTCGTCTTTAGGATCCTCTTTGAAGCTCCAGTAGAGAGAATCTGCAAAGTCAAAATAATCCGAAAAGCTTTGTGGGGCTTTTTCAAGGTGGGCAATGACGTTAACCATGATTTCTCCGGTGAACTTACCTTCTCTAACAGAAAGGTAGTGAATATCACCGCTTTTCTTTTTTGGATCCCACGGAGAAAGGTTTTCTTCAATCATGAAATGCTTCAAAGCACTTATGAACTCCGGAGTGCGGTTTGAAAAAACTGGGCACTGATTGATACTCACAATATGCTGGGAATCCCTCCGTTTGAATCCAGCGCCCTTTGTCGAGACAATAAAGTTGCTTACGTTCCTAAAGCCCCAGAGTTTCGGGGAACCCTTTATTGGAGCTTCGACTCCAGTTGTTTCCTCAAATATTTTCATTTTAAGGTTTAGCTGTTCTTTGTACTTTATGTGCTGCCAAAAACAGCCTCCGCACCTTCCGAAATATGGACACCTGGGATTTTGTCTCAACGGTGACTCCTCGAGGACAGTGAAGTCTTCCGCAATTAAACGTCCAAACCTCCTGAACGTTTTTCTGACCTCCACAAAATCTCCAATGACAGCGTAGGGGACATAAACATCTCTAACCAGCTTTAACACTCCGTAACCATCAGAACTCATTTTTGTTATGTATCCTTTTCCTTTCATTGCCCTCACTGGTAACCAAACTTTATTTCGTTTTTAAATTCGTCGCTGGTTATCAGTACAAGGGAAATTGCCGCCAAAAATGTCAAGCTAGCAGATGCGGGCTCAAAGCTTACCAGCACCCACAGTATGCCAAAGATAAGGTCCAAAAGTGTTATATAAGTTCCTATCTGGACAACAAGCTCCCTGCCTAGCAGAATTCCCAGGAGAATAAGGAAGTGTATCCCTGCGATTATAAAAAACCCGAGTGCAGTGGACATTTCATCTAGACTCAAAACACCCATTCCAGCAAAATACGTCCCCATTAAGAAAAAGAAGGTGGAAACGATGGGCTTAAGCCTCATCTCCAAGCTCCTCCACAGGCAACTTCATTCTTGACACCGCTATCAAGGTCAATATTCCCAGTACCGGCATAAGCATAAGCTCCGCAAGTGCCAGCGCTTCACTATGCCTTGCAAGGGCTTCTGTGATAGACGGAGCGACTGCGTTTGCTGAGTTGGAAATCAATCCTAGGGCAAAAGAGGCCCTGGGATAGATGCTCTTGGGGTAGGTTGCTGGGGCTGAGGTCCAAAATGCTGGCCCCGTACCCTGAAGAGCACCAATCAGCCATACTGAGGCTAAAGCAAGTGAATAGTTCCCTTCGAGCATTGCCTTGGAATAAATACCCAATCCAACAAAAGCCACTGCGTATGAGAGTATCATGACCTGAACAATCGCCTTAAAGAGTCCCCTTGGACTTGGGTTTTTCTTGGAAAGCTGGAAACCAACGAATCCCATAACTATTGACCAGAGAGCTTTTGATATGTTGAGGTTCGTGCTTAGAGCGGCCACCTGATCCTTGCTCCAGCCTGCTTCGTATCCCATGGAGGCTGAAAACCCCGCTATTGTGAAGATGACCCACAGAGCTGGGAAGAAAGTGAATCCAAGCACCCATGTAAACTTCATCTTCCAGATGTTTATCTCTTCTTCCCCTTCTTTTTTATGAACTATTTCAAAGTCCTCTGTGAGGAGCCACCATATTAGAAGGACGGCATACATTATGGCAACCGTTACCAAGAAGGCAGTCTTCCATCCCAAGGCGCTTACCAGGTATTTGGCGCTTATTGAGCCAAAAACGCCCCCCCAGAATATACCTGAGAGAATAATACCCTTAGCAAACGGCCTTTCTGCAACAAAGTAATTGGCTATCTGGGTGCTGAATAGGGGAACCAAGCTCACAACAAAACCCTGGATAAACCTGAGAAAGACAACCAAATACCAGTTCCCCACATAGGGGATCAGGGCTTGTGGTATTGCGGCGAAGCTGAGAGCCAGGGCAACGCTTCTCTTAAAACTCCCTTCGTAGAGCTTCGTGTGTCCAAGCAAGAATGCTATAAAGAGACCGAATACATATGCCACGTGCTGGAAATCATAAGCCTCAGCACTTATTCCGAAGTGAGAAATTATATCCGGCTTTGCAACACTCATCATGCTTAGAGTTCCAAAGCCCGCTGTCATTACCAACGTGTCCAATATGACTGATCTCCAGTGTTTCATGTTTCTCACCTCACAGCTTTCCAAGCAACATCAGCACACCAAATAGTATGAACAAAATACCGGCCCCTTTGTGAATAACTTCAACTGGCAAAGCATCACCTATTTTGTCTCCCAAAACAGCCCCAATCAAATTGACCGAAGCTAAACCAAGAATTGCTCCCAGAAATGCTTTTGCCCAACCGTATTTGGAAGCAAAGGCGATTGTTGCTAGCTGAGTCTTGTCTCCTAGTTCTGCAAGGAATATCGCGGCAAAAATATAAAGAACTTCCTTCACGCTAACACCCCCATAAGAAGATAAAAAGAACAATTAAATGGCTAAAGCTCCTCAAGAGCTTTTTTCATTCTGTCCATAGCCTCTAAGAGTTTTTCTTTCTTTGTCGCGTAGCTTATTCTTATGTAGCCTTCGCCATTAGGCCCAAATGCCGTTCCCGGGATAACAACCACTCTTGCCTTCTCCAGCAACCATTCTGCAAACTCCTCGCTTTTCATTCCTGTATCCTTTATATTGGCAAAGATGTAAAACGCTCCTCTCGGTTCAAACGCCTTTATGTAGGGTATTTCTTTTAATTTCTCTAAGACGAGCTTTCTCCTCTCTGCGTATTCATTGCGCATTTGCTCCACTGCCTTCCAGCTTGCTTCCTCTCTAAGGGCTGCAACTCCCGCAACCTGGACAAAAGACGCTACGTTTCCAACTATGTAAGCATGAAGTTTTATCATGTCCTTGATTATGTCCTCTGGCGCTATTGTAAACCCTAAGCGCCATCCTGTCATTGCGAAGGTCTTTGAAAAGCTGTTTGCGAGGATTGTGTTATCTGGGGCATACTTTATCATAGGCATGTGCTTTGCCCCATCGTACAGGAAGTGCTCATACGGCTCGTCGCTAAGGATGTAAATGTTGTAATCCTGAGCAATGTCCGCAATAGCTTTTGCAACATCTTCATCCAGAACAGCACCAGTTGGATTATTCGGGTAGTTAATCACAATCATTCTCGTTTTCTTGGTTATAAGCTCAAGAAGCTCGTCCGGATCGGGCTGGAAGCTGTTTTCCTCTTTCAAGGGTAACCTAATGGGCTTTGCCCCGGCAACCTTTGCATCTTCAACATAGCATACAAAAGCGGGATCTGGGATTATAACCTCGTCACCATCTTCCAGCAGGGTTTCAAAGGCGAGATATGTAGCTTCGTAAGCTCCAGCCGTTATAAGTACCCTCCCAGCTGGAATATTCAGGCCATAATGGGTATTATAGTACTCCGAAACTGCTTCCCTAAGCTCCGGAATACCAGCATTAGGAGTATAGTGGGTCCACCCCTCGTCAAGAGCCCTCTTTGCGGCTTCCTTTATATTTTGCGGAGTGTCAAAATCTGGTTCGCCTATTCCAAGGGAAATAACGTTTTCCATCTTAGCGGCTCTTTCAAAAAGTTCTCTAATCTTTGACCTCTGAATAAGATTTATACGGTCTGCAACGAAATATTTGTGCTTTTTATAACGCATGGCGCATCCCTCCGAGAGCAGTTATGAGTGAGGCCAAATTCTTATAAATCTATCGAGAGAAAAGTTCTAAAATTGGGCAAAGATTACGAAAATTCTTTCGAAATTTTGGCAAAAAATGGGCAATACGTCGATATTAGAGGACATCGACTAAAGCAGCCTTCTCGAAGAGTTTTTTTGCTTCATCTTTGTCACAGTCATTGAACGGTACTTCTTCTGCAGGTATCTTCGAGAGCACTTCTTGAAGATCTTTCTCTGCATTCTCTCCGAATGCCACTATGAAGTTCTCACCCTCCTTTGCCCCCACGGTCTTAATGGCATCTTTGATCTGCAGCGTCCCACTTGCCCTAAGAAGAATCTCCCCCTTGACTGTTTTCGCTTTGTTCGTTTTTCGTTCAAAGGACTTTAGGGCTGATATAGCAGAAAAAGCCACATGTTCCCAACAGTTCACGTTCAATATCTGAACATTATCGGGGAGAATTTCAAAAATATCTGCAGTATCTTCAAGCAAAATCTTTGCAATTGCAACCTTAATTGTGCCATAGTTTAATACCTTCATTTTATCTCCCCAAGCGTATTGTTTTGTTGTTTATTAAATTTTTTGTCTACACAGAAATGAGTACTCGATAAAAATATTTTAATCCTCCTACATACTTTCTTAAAAATTTTTGAAATTCATAATATTCTAATATTAACACACAAGCAAAAAGTATTTAACTAATTAAAGCCAAAACATACACTAGATGCACCTCATGTAATGGTGGACAGAATGGCAAAGATGAGGATCATTAGTGTTCAGTTGCCACAGGGACTCATAAACGCTCTTGATGTCTTAGTCAAAAGAGGAGTATACCCCAACAGAAGCGAAGCAATTCGAGAAGCTATCAGGGAGCTCATAAAGAAAGAACTATATACAACAGAGGCAGAAGAAAAGGAACTTCCAGAATATGTGATTGAATAAGAGTGTCGGAGGGAATTGATATGGTGTTTAAACTACTAGAACAAGCCGGTATTGATTTGAATATGGATAACGACGATAACAGAGCACAGGAAGCTCTCAATGATCTAGAAGTTTCTAAATCTTTCATTAAAATAGCAATTATCGGTGTCGGTGGATCTGGAAATAACACAATAACAAGACTCTACGAGTTAGGGGTAGAGGGAGCAGAGTTAATAGCCATGAACACCGATGCGCAACATCTTTCAAGAACCAAGGCTCACAAGAAAATTCTTCTCGGAAAGAATATTACTCACGGAAAGGGTTCTGGTGGAAATCCAAGAATAGGTTATTTAGCTGCGGAGGCCAGTAGAGATGAAATAGCAGATGCAGTTAGAGATGTCGACCTTGTGTTCATAACCGCCGGTATGGGTAACGGAACAGGGACTGGGGCCGCACCTGTTGTTGCCAAGGTGATAAAAGAGGAAGCAAGAAACTCTGGGAGAATCCAAGAACCATTAGTAGTGAGTGTTGTGACATATCCATTCAAAACTGAAGGAACAAAGAGGATTGAAAAAGCAAAAGCAGGCATACAGGCCCTCCTAAAGTATTCAGACACTGTCGTGATAATAGAAAACGACAAACTTCTTGAATTGGTGCCGAAGCTTCCAATTTCAGCCGCATTTAGATTTGCCGATGAAATAATAGCGAGGATGGTTAAGGGCATAACAGAAACAATAATGCTCCCCTCCATGGTAAATATAGACTTTGCAGATGTGTACAGCGTCATGAAAAACGGTGGTGCTGCGTTAATTGGAATAGGCGAGAGCGATTCAAATAGGAGAGCCGTCGATGCCGTAAATAACGCCTTGAGCAACAAAATGCTTGAAGTGGAGTTCGGAAGTGGAGAAGCTGCATTAGTGCACTTTACAGTTGGTCCAGACGTCAGCCTCGGAGAGATAAACGACGCCATGCAGGTTGTATATGAAAAACTCGGAGCAAAGTCAGAGATAAAATGGGGAGCAAGAATAGAGAAGGATCTCGGAAAAGTCGTTAGAGCTATGGTGATAATGACAGGAGTAAAGTCTCCCCACATTATCAGCAGCGATGTTAACGCACTAACAACGGAGGATAACCTGATAATTTCAAATCCAATAACCAGGAGGATAAACAAGGATTCAGAGATTGAAAACCTATTCGAGAATGTTTCAGGGAAGAAAAAGACCAACACGGTCGTTAACCCCGAAGCTGAGAGGATTGTAAAGGGAGCTGTAGATTACGACTTAAGTTAAATCTATTTACCCTTTTTATAATCATCAAAAAGGGTAAAATCAGAACCTGCTAAAATCACTCGCAAAATATCTCCACTATTTTTTGAATTATTTTGCTTGTTTTAGCCACATCCGCTTTGTATGCGTAGGGTATTCTGATGACCTCTGCCTCAATGCCATGTTTTCTGAGTTCTTCTTTCAGGGCATAGACATCAAAGTTTTGATCAGGGCCCAATGCAATGACATCTGGCTTAAGCTTTTTAATGAGTTCGAGGCTTATGTGTCCAGGGTCCCCAATTACAACGTCATCCACCATCTTGAGCGCTTTTAAAAGTTCAGCCCTTTCGTACATGGAGTTTATTGGCGGCCTGCCCTTCCTCTCTTTTACCGTTTCATCGTGGGCAACTATTACTATAAGCTCATCCCCAAGCTCTCTCGCTTTTTTTAAAAAGTGGATATGCCCCACATGGAGGATATCAAAGACACCCCCGACAACAACTCTTATCTTTTTCTTTTCATTCATACTGCAGTCAACTCCCAAATTTTATCTTTTGCGTGGTGTATTATTTTAACGGCCTTCCCTTTTGGTTTCTCTTTCATGGTTTTTCCGTCCATCAGTGCAATCCCAATTGCCAGTGGCCTCCCATACTGCTCTTCCACCACAAACACAAAATCGCCCTCTTTTATTTCTTCATCTGCATCCACTATACCCGGGGCCATGACATCGGCACCGTTCAATATATGTGGAACTGCGCCCTGATCGACAACAACTCTGCGCTTCCATTTTCTTAAGTCCTCCTTGTCGGAAAGCTCATATAGGGTTATTACCAGCGGGAAGATAAGCTTTTCTCGCCTTATAAACCGGGGCTTTCCATTGACAAACAAAATCTGGGTAGTTTTATCGAATTCACCGACCAAAACTTGGTCATTTTTTGATATTAGCTTCGTAGCAACTTCTTCCCCGAACATTTTGGTCATCTCTTCTATTATCTTCTTGACATCTTTTTTGCTCAGTGGATGCTTTATTTTCATTCCCAAACACCTCACTCAATAAGTTTTTTAATTTCCTCTGGCAATAGTTCCCCTTTTAAGTTCAATGCAACATGGATTAAACTTTTCAAAGCATCTGCTTTGTTCTCGGCCCACGTAACAATTACAAGGTCGCCATTTTCAACAGGGAGCTTTTTGAGGTCATCGGAAAGCTCGGGAAGGGTTTCCTTCAAAGGTCTTCCATCCTCTGGAAATACTATTTCACCGTTTTGTACCGTCAAAATCATGGCGCCCTTAGCGAAAAAGCGAATTGCTTCATCTCTGAGCTCTATACTCCTAAACTCTGGGGGATTTTTCACAGCAAGTGCATACGTCACAAATCCCTCAACTGGAGTTACCTCTAAAGGCTCTGAGAACAGCTTTGAAATCTCCTGGAGGACTTTAATACCCTTCTCACTCAGTAAATGCCCTTTTTGCTGGGATTCAACCAGTTCAATTGAAGAAAGCTTCTTTAAAAGCGTTCTGACAGTCCCCTCTCCAAGATTTAACTCTTCAGAAATCTGTTTTCGTCCTTTGGGTGTTTTTAACAAGAAAAGCACAGCGACAGCATCTTCAATTTTAAACTCGGGATATGCACCTCGCTTCCAATCCATCTTTTCACCTCTGTTTTTCGGTTTAACAGCAAAATATTAAAAATTTTGGGCTAGTCAACAAAAGGATGTCCGCTCCAAAGCTCTTTAATTTCTCTTGTAGCATCAGGGTAAACCCGTTTAAACATAATCCTCCAGTAGCCTTGGGGCATTTCTTCTATGTCCTCTATGTGAATCTTCAAGCCTAAACGTTCAAAGTGGGATACCATCTTATAGGCTGTTTCTATGTGCTTTACTCTTACAGTAAAAACTTCCGCTATTTCTTCTCCAGCGCTAACGTCCCATATGCTTTCCACAAAGGGTTCCAGAAAGGCTCTTCCCAAAGCCTTTGCATATTTTTCGAATTCTTCATCTTGCACTCTCTTTTCGGCCAAATAAAAAGCAAGTCGCTTTATTCTCTGCATAAAGTATCCCTGTGGAAGGTCAAAGAAAATCCTTGCTCCGATTTTGATATCGTTAATGTTTGCATAAGGGGTAACATACTTTACAATTTTCTTCATATCGGGGCTTTTCATGACTACCCCTTCTCTCCTTTCCCTGCTCAGCCTCTCCACAAGCTCCTTAAGCTCGTCGATTTTTGAGATATCATACACCCCAAACACTTCAACGCTTGGAATTCCGTACTCCTCAGCCAGCCTAAGCCTCTCCTCCACGGGAAGGGAATTCCCCGTTTTCTTTTCCTGAATATCAAAAAGGAAGAACTTTATGTCCTCCTTCACATAGGGAGGCCCCTCAACGAGATATGGGCTTTCCGGCCCCGCCATCTCCCCACAAAGGACCAAATTTGGATAATCCTTGAAAAACTCCATATTAACAAAGTCCTCAATTCGCTCTGTGGTGAAGGGACATATAAAACCACCCCGGGTAAATGCAAAAACCCTTCCCTCTACCTGGGCAACCCTTACGTTGTACCCATCGACTTTTTCCTCTACATAGAAGGGTTTCCTCTTGAACACCCTCTTTATTCCATTTTCCAGATGAACAACCCGCTTTATATGAGGAAAGCCAAGTATGATGTTATGAAAATCAAAAACGACAGTCCCTCTTCTTAAGCTTCCAGCAGAATCTTTAAACCTGAGATACCGTATTCCATCGAATTCATCCTCTGTTATGCCACCTTTATTTTCCAGTATTTCAATACGCTCCCTGCTTATACCAAGCTCAAGAAGGATATCTTTGAAATAGGAACTCACCATCTCCAGCACCATTACTATTTTTCTGGTTTGGAGTTTATAGGTTTTTGGACATTCAACATAGTCTGCAATAGGAAGGATTCAAAATGTTCTTTTAACGCTACTCCAAATTTTAAAGTAGCTCAACAGAAATCAAAAGAGCTAAAAAATAAAGCAATATAAAGGCTCACTCTTTCAAAAATGCCTCAACCAAGTTTCTTGTTTCTTTCAACGCCTCAAGAGGAATACCCTTGGGCAGACCGCCGATTTCGCCCTTTACATCCTTTAAAACACCTTCTCCCGCTCCCAAGAACATTCCCTCACTAGTGATTCCTCTGAAGTTTGCTGGCGGTAAAAGAGCTACAGCAACTCTGTGGCCTTCTTTAACGGTTAAATCGTTTGTAACCACTGTAATTGCTCTATCCCCTATGTTGACGTTGCACACCAAGAGCCTATCCGCATTTGGATGCTTGCCAGCGCTCATGACTTCGCCAACCTTTATGTCCACTGCAATAACCGGGTCGTTTATCTTACCCAATTCCAGCCTCTTATCAAGGTTGAGAATCGTGTTCAGGAAAAAGCGAACCTTTGCGATGCTCTCTTCGACCTTCTCCCTCTCGCTTTTATCTGCCAGCTCAAGGAACTTGATGTACCAGTCTTCGCCGCCCAGTGCCTCGATTATTCCCAGAGCTTTTTCTTTTAGTGCTTTCATTTGAGGAGTGTCAATTAACTCCTGCGGCTCCAGATACGAGTAGCGCAATGCCTGAATCTCGGGAATCATCTCTTTTGCCAGTTTTACTGCTGTCTTTTTGTCCCACTTTCCCTTGAATTTTGCCCCTTCAACGGTTTTTAAAAACAACTCAACGGCTTTCTCAGCCACCAGCAACCGATAATCTTTACTTGTGTCCCACATTTTCCTCACCTTCAATCGCTTTTAGAACACCTCTCTTAATATTTTCGTCAGAAATTGCCTGTGCAACTGCAATTGCTTTGAGCTTGTCACCCCTCTTTGCATAGACCAAAGCAATCTTCTCAAAGATCCTCGATGCTCTCTTTTTCTCAGAAATTATTGCCCCTACTGTCAAAGCCTCTTCAATCTGACCTATTTTTAAGAACTTTGCTGCAATTTCCTCGAGCTTTTCGTCATTTGGCTTTATTTTTCTTTCTGCAACCATTCTAAATGCGTCCTCAACAATACTCTTTGCAAGCCCCTTCTTGTCATGGAGGAAGAGCCAGTACGCTACTTCCAAGAGCGCCAAAACTTTTTCTTCATCTGGCAGGTATTTGATAACAAACACAGCGTTGTCCACATCTCTCCTTTCGAGAAATTCAGAAACGACCTTGCTGCCTTTCTCAAGTGCCAGCTCTATTAGAGATGCCTTTTTCTTTAGCTCTTGCGCACTCAGGTGCCTTTTTATCTCTTCGTAAATCTCCGCAGCAAGTTCGTAGAACTCCTTAGCTTCTGGAGAGCGTATTTCCTCGGCATTTTCCAATATCTGCTGAGCTAGACGGTATAAGAACGATAGGACTTTTGAATAAGGCTCAGAAGAGTTCTGGGCCGTTTCATATGCTACGTTGTAATAGTAAAATGCACTGCTATAATCTCCCGCAAGTGCCATATAGTATGCAAGGTACCCATAACCTTCCGCCTTCCAGAGGAGGTAATCAATGGCCTTAATAATCTGGTGAGCCTTTTTGAAGAAGTGCTCGCCCTTTTTGTCCCCGCTTACAGTAAGGGCATATCCAACTAGTGCCAGCGCCCTAGCTTTTTCCAGAAGTCCCTCAAGGGAGTCAATAGTTTCAAGCATCCTTTCCAGCACGATCTCTTTATACTCGTCCCCTTCTACATATTGGTAAATGTAAGAGAGCGCCTCAAGCCTTGAAAAGGGATCCTCAATTCGAAGGGCAAGTTCCAGAGCACTTGAAAAATCCCCTTTCTGGAGAAAGTCGGAGATATTTTCCATCATAACTATCACCGAGAACCTTTAACTTTCTTATCCCATTCCTCAAGCATTAAGTCCAACGCCAGAAGATTAGTAAGCTTAAGCCGGACTTTGTTGCTGCTATAGTCTATCGAGCCGTCAAAATCATTTAAGAGCTCAAAAACTTTTTCAGCCTCCCTAAGATTCAGATTCCTCCCATAAAATTCCTCACCACATTCGGGGCATTTGAACGCGAAGTCATTTAAGGCCGATAAGAATGCATCTTTATCCTTAAGCAGCTCCCGAAAGTTTTCAAGGATAAGCATCTGTTCTATAAGGTCTTCCCACCTAATAATTTTCCCGCATAAGGGGCATCTGGACATTAAATCACCCCAACGTCTTTAGAAACATTTCGATTTCTTTCACTAAAAACTTAACGGCTTCCTCAAGGTTTCTCTTTCCATTAGCACCAGCCGCTCCGGAGTGCCCGCCACCTGAGCCATCTATAATCGGGCCGACTTTCTCCATAAGCCTGCCCAGGTGAAGGCCTTTCTTGACAAGGTTCTCCTTCGCCCTTGCAGAAATCCTGACTCCGTTCTTATCACTTCCAACAATCGCAACATCGGCCCCAAGCTGAAGGAAAACCTTACAGGCCAAGGACTCATAGGCAGAGACTTTCGAAACTGCTATTATGTAAGTGCCCACCTTTTTTATTTCCATTCTCTGGCAGGCCTTTAATATGGCCATTCTCTTTGCCTGGTCTATGTTCTCATCCGTAACCGGAGCAACTAAATTGTATATCTCCCCCATTTGAATATCAAATCTCTCCAGGATTCTGGACACTGTTTTGAAAGTTTTTGAGTTTGCATACCTAAAGTTGGCAGTATCCGTAACTATTCCCGCCAGAAGAGCTTTCGCGGAAACTTCATCATAAAAGCCAAAGTACTCCAAGAGCTCCCACACAATCTCTGCGGTGGAAGTCCTTGAGGAGTCGATGATTTTTATGTGGGCTTTTATGGGGTTCTCCTTTTCAACGTGGTGGTCGATAACGATTACATACCGATCATTTGGAACTTCAACAGGCTCCAGCTGCTCGATGGAAGAAGTGTCAAAGATTATAACCACGTCTTCTAAAACGGATGGATTCCTTTCTACCTGGGCGAAGTTGAGAAGGCGTTTTGCATAAGACGAGACGCTTTGAGAAACACCTATCCGGTTTTTCAACCCTAAGCTTGTAAGATACCTGGAAAAAGCTATAGCACTACCCAAAGAGTCCGGGTCGGCATTGTGATGGCACAGCAGTAAAAAAGAATAATTCTTTTCCCTTGCTTTATTCAGAAAGTTCTTGAGCTTTATTTTGCCCCGCAATTTCCCTCAACCTTTTTTCAACTTTTTCATAAGCAGCTTCAAGTGCCTCATTAATCAGCTTTTCAATGTCCACCTTTACGAATATTGGCACCTCAAGGTAGACCTCTATTTCCAAATCCAGGATATCTTCGCGGTTTATCCTCGTCGTCACCTCTATGTCCTTCACTTCACTCCTCGTTAAGTGCTCAAAGATGTAGTCTATGATGACTTCCTGAGCTAGTTCACCAATTGCTATCAGCTCATCTTCACTCAGCTCTGGAAGCCCGATATGAAATACCTTTTTCATCTACGCCCCCTCATAAAATGTTGAAAAAAGAAATTCACCCAGCCACTCCTCTTAGAGAGCTCTGTATTTGTTGTGTAAGCTCTTTAATCTTCTCGTTAAGCTTCTGCTCCTGTCTCTCCAAAGCCTTTAGGCGAACCTCCAGGGTCTCGACTTTCTCTTTAAGCTCTTCCAGTGCCTTTGCTTTCGTTGCCCTGATTATTAGAGTGCCAACTGTCTTGTATATTGGGGTGTCTTCTTCAACTTTTTCAATCTCTTCGAGGGCCTTTTTAGCATCGTTGAGCTCTACCTGAACTCTTTGTTTCTGCTGGATTACAAGCTGGAGCTGCTGTTGATAGTTCTCAAGCTGTCCCAATAGAGCCTGCACCTGAGGTGGAATGTTTTGCATGATAACACCTCCTTTTAGTCCGAAGCTATACTCTCGAAGAAGATTTAAATAGTTAACTAAAGCTCTGCTACATCGAGGGCAACTTTAATCCATCGAAGATAAGAATTCAAAGTCCCCCTTAAGGCAGAATTGTCCTTTGCAATGAACTCCATTATAACCTTATTTTCCTTTAAATAAAAGTCCATCCTGCTTCTTCTATAGGGAACCGTTTTGTGCTCAAAAAGAACGCTCTCATAAACAACTCTTGCTGTCTCGCTGTCGGGGAATTCAAGCTCGATTCTCCCTTTTATCATTCTTCATCACTTTTGATGCCGAGCTTTTCTTTATAGTCCCATCTTCTCCCGTCTTCCATTATCCATATTTTAACGCTTATCAACGGCCCCACAGGCCTATCTTTTGAGACATCAAAGCGGTAGAAGTTTACAGCCATTCCCCTTGGGTGGCGCTCAATTACACCCAGAACATCCGTGTTGTATTTATCTGCTATGTACTGCAGGCTCTTTTCTCCTCTTGGGACGAATTTCCCGTTAGTAAGCTCAGCAAAAACCTGACCAAAGACGATGTGGTCAAGTCCAACCCTTTTGGCGGTTGTAACTATAAAGGGCATCTCCTCCCTAATCGGGCGGAGGTTTCTAAACCCCATTTCTCTCTGAAGTTTGATTCCATGGAGGTAGAGGTAACCCAGATATCCCCAATCTTCTGGAGAGACTTTTATGAAAGTCATTTTTAGCGGATTTCCTTTCCAAACATTGATTATCAAAAGCCTTTCGTAGCCTCTATCATAAGCCTCCATAAGAAGGTCTTGAATAGTCTTCTTTCCTCTAGTCAGATAAGTCGAGTTAGGAAAAACCCTCTCTAGGTCATGTCCAAAGCTTCTAGTCCTCCTTGTGGGTCTGTGGGATGTTGTTATCAGCATCATCTCTGATCACTTCGAGATTTGAGGAAAAGGGGTTATAAATCTTTTCAATAGAGAAGAGATAGGGCTCAAATTGCCTTAACCCTTCTGCCGACTTTGGGTCTGGGCTTGTAGATTATCTTTGATCCACAGTACGGGCAACGTATTTCTCTCGCGATGGCCAGATCCATTTCAAATTCTTTTCCACATTTTGCACATTTATATACTGCGTTTACCATATCAACCACCAAAAAATGTTTTAGAGGGTTTACTTAGCTACCCCTCTCTTAGCAACTCTTCCAGCTGGGGTTGCGGGCAGGTAAGCGCCTCCTGCGAAGGTTGCACCACACTTCTGGCACTGCCATATTCCGGTGCTTATTCTCTTAACGGCGTTTCTTCCACATACCGGGCAGGTGTGCTTCTGTCTCATTTTTTCTTCTACGGCAGCAACTCTTCTTCTAATCTTGAGACCGTATCTTGGACCAAACCTTCCTGCGGATCCAACTTTTTTTGTTCTTGCCATGATCATCACCTCTAATGATCTTCAAGCCGATGGGTATAGCAGAGTTTCATTTAAAAGGCTTTTCCTAAAACCTAGCTTAAAGAACAAAATTTAGTTTATAAACCTTTCTTGCTAACCGCTTCTACCTTTCCTGTGACCATGATACTTCCTCATTATCACGTGCTTTTCTAAACCCCAACCTTGCCGTGAAATACGCTGAGCAATTGTACCATATTTCCAAAACCATGTCAAAAAGGAGAGTTCAAAGGAAAAGAAGAAAAATCACTCCTTCTTCCCCACAGCCTCGAGAATCTTTTCTCTGATCTCTTGGGCCTTCTGTAATGCAAGGTCAACTGCATAGATAACTTCTTCAAGCTTGAAGCTTCCCCCTTCGCTTTTCTGCACTGCTGAGATGTATCCATTCTCGTCGGTTGTTACTGTCAGTTTACCGTCCATTACCTGCTCTTCTTCGAAGTTAGGATCTACTACCAAAGTGTTGCCTATTTTGGCAAGGCTCACTGGAATCGGGACTTTTGTTACTGGCAGTGGCTCATATTCATCCAGAAGCTTTACCTCTCCGCTTTCCTCGTCGTATTCAACTTTCGGTATTTTTGTGCTCAACAACGCCGCAATTGCACCAATTCCAGAGGCATCCAAGAGGTTTCCGTCGTGGTCAAGGATGTGAACATCTATGAAAACAACTCTCACAAGCTTTCCTGGCACTATCACAAGTTTGCTCAAGTCTATAGCTTGGCTTTCCCTTATTCCTCTGTCTACAACTCTAGCCAGCTCTATTGCCCTTTCGTCGGGTGGTCCCGGTTCGAAGGTCGGGGATGCCAGAGGAACGAATTCAACGTTGGTCGTCATGACACCCATCTCTGGCAAATCTGGAAACGGCTCTCCAAAATCAACTTTTACTCCAACGAGAACCTGAGTATTACCGAGTTTTACAAGAGCTGAGCCTTCAGCCTTTTCTATGACATTTGTTTCTATGACCAGAGGCCTTACATCTTCCAGTCCTCTTCCATCGATTCTTTTACCTTCCTTCAAAAGGTTGAGAATGTGATCCCTCATTATTGATGCCATTACTTCCATTTCACTCACCTACCTCTTCCGCTATTTTGAGATACTTCTCCTTCAGTGCCTCTCTCTGTTTTTGATACACTGCCTTAGCCCCTTTTATTGCTAGCCTTACCGCCTCAAGGAATTCTTCTTTGGTGAGGTATCCGTCCATCTGGAGCAGGGTTATATCGTTCTTGATGGGCATTATCGCAACTGGAACATCGGCTTCTCCGTAGTTGTCCTCTTCTTTGTTTAGGTCAAGGACGATCTCTCCGTCCACTTTTCCCGCAGCACATGCTGCAACAAGGTCTCTCATGGGAATCCCTGCGTCTGCTAAAGCGAGGGAAGCTGCTGTAATCCCAGCTACTCTTGTACCCGCATCTGCCTGAAGCACCTCTATGAAAACATCTATAGATGTTCTCGGGAACAGTTCGAGAATAACGGCCGGTTCAAGGGCACCTCTTATAACCTTGCTTATTTCAATGCTCCTCCTATCCGGCCCGGGTTTTCTTCTCTCCTCGACGCTAAAGGGTGCCATGTTGTACCTAACTCTCAAAATCGCTCTGTCTGGCTTCTGAAGGTGCTTTGGATGAATCTCTCTAGGCCCATAAACTGCTGCCAAAACTTTGTTCTTACCCCATTCCACATATGCAGAACCATCTGCACTCTTTAAAACTCCGACTTCCATTTTAAGTGGTCTCAGCTCATACTTTTTCCTTCCATCAATTCTCCTGCCGTTCTCATCAATAAGCTTGACTCCCTCAGGCCTTCCCATCATTTCTTTTCACCCTCTTCAATTTGGGGAACTTCTTCAATAATCCCCTGTTCTTTAAGCTCATGCAATCTCTTAATCAGCATCTCCCTAACTCTGTCCGTCAATCCCTGGGTGTGGCTTTCTCTGTCCACTTTTAGAATAGCTTCTATGGCCAGCTTTTCCAGCTCTTCGTGTTTTCCACTAACCCATACCCATCCGTTCTGTCCTACTATTATTCTCGTGTTCGTAAGGTTCTTGATCATGTTTATCATTGAGCCTCCCTTACCTATAAGGCGGGGCACTTTGGAAGGCGTTATCTTTACTATCTGCCCTCCTCTCAATGGTCCACCGTTGAAGGGCATCCCTTTTGTTATTAGGTCTATCTGATTGATTTCATTAAACGCCTTTACTTTTGCATAGATTATGTCCCCGATATCAAATATTTTTCTCAAATCTGTTTTTAAAAGGTCTATTTTTTCTTCTACAGCGTCCTGAACCCTCAGTGTGGCCTGATAGGGGGCCCCTATGTCAACCACCCAGTTTGAAAACTTTACGTCAATTATCTTTCCTATTACGTTATCTCCCACTTCCGGAATGTACGGGCCTTCCAAGGGAACCACTGATACCGTATCGTTTGAAATGTTGACTAGTCCGACAACTGTTGAGTAAATCCTGTTTCCCTCTTTAAAAGTTCCTCTTCCATTTTTGAACGGTCCCTGAGCCAAAAGCGTCCCTGGAACCACTAATTCCCTATTTTTTACAAAAACCTTCTTCATAGTCCCTTCCTCTCTATAAGTTTAGTTACTGCAGTGCCCTTTGTAAGGGCATTTAGTTTCTCATAAAATTCTTCCTCAACTCCTCCCGGAATCTCTATTAAGAACATCCAGGAGCCATCACTTCCCCATTCTTCCTTCTTTATAGTTCCAAACTTTCTAACTTCTCCATAGGCTTTTCCGGAGTATTCAGAGGGTATCTTCACTGCTATGACCTTTGTCTCTATCTTAAGCGGTAGAATTCTTCTCAAAGCTTTTATCACATCCGGAACTTGAGCCTCTGCATCTTTAAATATGTCCACCCTAACTCCAGCTTCCTCCATTGCCTTAAGGATTCTATCTGGTGGGTGAGGATAGCCAGTTCTCGGGTCTATAGCATGCCTGTGGATTATCATTGCTATCTGCTTTTTCTTCTCTTCCAGCATTTCCCTTCTCTGCTGCGCCGTAAGCTGGACTTCTCCCTTCTTGAGGATTATCTTTGCCACTTCATAGGGATCACTTGTCCCAAAAATCTTCTGCATTTCATGTTCACTGGCTTTATCTCCCTTGTCGGCATCTTTAAAAACATAAGGGGTAGCAAGGATTTCTTCAATCGGAACCTCTTTGCCCTCTTTGAAGTCTCTGGCCAGATATGGGTCCACTAGTATCTCAAAAACCTCTCCCTGAACCTTCAATCGAGCAATCACTGCCTTGTCGACACTTATTGGCATCGCTAATCACCTCAGTAGTGGCTGTCCAACTCGCTGTAGTCCTCTTCCTTCTCCGGAACTTCTTCCGCTTCAGCCTCTTTCAATGCCTCCTCAAGGCATTTAGCGACTTCTTCCTTGCTGATCTTCTTGAACTTCTTCTCCTTCACCGTGATTACTGCCACTTCAATGATCTCCGGAGACGGCTCTTCCATCGTCTTTGCAAGAGCCAGCACTGCGAGTTTTATGGCATCTTCAAGTGTCATATCATCCCTGTACTTCTCCTCAAATATTGCCATTGCCGTGTTCCTTCCGCTTCCTATTGCAACGGCTTTCCACTCAAAGTATGCACCGCTTGGGTCGGTTTCAAACAGTTCGGGCTTTTCGTTTACGCCCGCCATTAAAAGGGCAGCACCAAAAGGTCTAACTCCCCCATACTGCGTGTGCATCTGCTTTAAGTCACAAATCTTCTTCACCAGAACGGTGAGCGGAACGGGCTCTCCATAAGTAAGGCGGTAAATCTGGGCCTCTAAACGTGCCCTATCAACAAGAACCCTTGCATCGGCTATTATTCCGCTTGAAGCTGCGGCTATGTGGTCATCAATCTGGAAAATCTTCTCATAGCTTTCCGGTTCTATGAGCTTGCTTGTTACCCTCTTTTCTACAGCCAGAACAACGCCGTCTTTGCACTTTACTCCGACGGCAGTTGCTCCTCTCTTAACTGCCTCTCTGGCATACTGCACCTGGAAAAGTCTTCCATCGGGGCTGAAAACTGTTATTGCCCTATCATACCCAGCTTGCGGTGGCACAAACGCCATTTCTCATCACCTCTAAAGTTATCGTAATTGGCTATATTAGGAATTCCTCAATTCCCTTTATATACTCTCCGATATGTAAGTTATCGGGTTGATAATTAAATTTTTCTATCCCTATTTCCACCCAAACTCCTTTAAGAATTTTAGCTTGAGCCTCCTTATAGTTCCCGACACTCCAAGTGTTCTTATTATTGCTTTTGAGCCGTTTATCTCGGTAACCAAGGTGAGAGCAAATCGGAGCTCTTCAACATATTTCCTATCGCATCTCACAATCCCAGTCTGGGTTTTTTCATCAAATTTTATAAACCAGGGTTTTACCCTCGCGGTACCGAGCTCGCCCAGAGTTCTAAGAGATGCATCCCATATGGCCTTTTTTATCTCATCCTTTTTGAACTCCCTCTCTCCAATAATCTGAAAAGCTATGTAACGGTGCTTATCCCTCAGCGTTGGGGGCAAAGTTCTTGGTTTCTCCCTCATGAGAGAGCCTTCCGCATTTTGATTTATTAAATTATCTCAAAAACTTTTAATGAAAGAAGCCCAATTATTTATGATGAGAAGAGGAATTGCGGAGCTCCCACTTCACGGCGGACATGTGCCGAGATGGCTGGCTTTGAGAATGAAGAGGTTAGCCGAGCTTGTTCTAAGGCTCCTTGTCGATGAATACGGCACTCAAGGGGTTCTCGAAAGGCTGGCAGATCCGGTGTGGTTTCAGGCACTTAACAACCTAATCGGCATGGACTGGGATTCATCGGGCTCAACAACCGTAACAGCTGGAATTATAAAAGAAGTCCTCTCAAGGGAAGAGCTCGGGATAAAAGCCGCTGGCGGAAAAGGAGCGAAAAGCAGACAAACTCCAGAAGAGCTGAAGAAAATAAGCGAGATTTACGAGCTAAATCCCAGCGATTACATAAAGACCTCCAAGCTCGTTGCAAAGGTCGACACCGTTGCCCTGCAAAACGGCTACCAGCTCTACCATCACGTTTTCTTTGTTGATGAAGAAGGTAGATGGGCAGTTGTGCAGCAGGGGATGAACCCTTCGGTCAAGCTTGCAAGGCGATACCACTGGTTCTCTGAAAAAATTCAATCCTTCACTTTGGAGCCTCACAAAGGCATAAGTGGAATAAAAAACGATTATGCATTGAATACAATCGCCAGAGAAAGCAAAGAGTACCAGAAAACCCTTTTGGATATAATCTCTGAAAGTCCAGCAAAAATTGAAAGAGAGGTCAAGAGTATAGAGGCCCTCTCAAAGGGTTACACTCCGCTGTTCTATAAACCCTACGAAAAAAGGAAAGTTTTGCCAATAATGGAGAGGTATCAAAGCCTCGGAAAACTTGAGCTCAACAAGAGGGCATTGGAGCTGGCAAGGGAGCTGAGCGTGAAGAATTATGATGAACTTTTGCTGATTAAAGGCTTAGGACCAAGCACTCTGAGAGCCCTCTCCTTGGTTCTCGAGCTGGTTTATGATGTTCATCCTTCATGGAAAGACCCGGTAACTCATCCGCCTGATCCCTTCAAGTTCGCCTATGCTGTCGGCGGGAAGGATAAAGTTCCTTTCCCCGTTGAAAGGGGAACCTATGACGACTTGATATCATTTCTTGAGAAGCTCCTCGAAAAGGGCAAAGAGGAAAGGGAGCTCGTTAAACAGGTAACAAAGATAAGTAGGAAGTGGAGGTTTCCTGAGGAAGAGAAGAGAGCTACTTAAGGATGAGACCTTTCTTGATGGTGTGAACTTTTTAGATTTTTGTGCAGTATACTGCATAGTTTTCTTAACAGGTTTTGTGCAATATATCTCGTCAACTGCACACTTCCCTATAGAGAAGCCACCTCCAAAGTGGGACAACTTTGGTCTTTGTTCCGGATTTGCTTATCTTGTCTTTTCTCTTTAGAATTCAATCAGGATTTTCCTATCTTTCAAAATAGCACTAATTTTCCGCCAACGCTGAAACTTTGCCTCGCAAAGTTCCATCAAAGTTGGTGGTTCTTTTTCGTAGGGGGGTTTGAAGGGGGATTTTTCTTGAAAACGTTTCGTTTAATTGTGAATTCCCACTTTAGAAAACATGGCCTATAAGAGTTTACATTGTAAAAAGACGCCCTTCGGGCGTCAAAGTAAGAGAGACTTCCACAAGGCAGCTAGTATTTGCGGAATTCCATCCCAAGGGGGCTTTTTAGAATGAAAATCCCTAGTAGAAGGGCAAGGTAAAAGGAACCACGAACCTTGATCAAACTTCGCGCAGGCAAGCAAACTTTTGGAAAAAGTTTGACCAAAAGATGCCCCTTCTTACTAACAGGCAAAAACCAGTTGTGCACTGCTCAAAAGCACTTTTAGAGGGGTTCACTTCCTAAATACGCACTTTCAATCAGGTTTCAATCCAATTTTAGCGTCCACAGGACGCTTTCTCGAGTGAAACCCTCATAAAAGAGCATGTAAACAAGAAACCCTGTTCATTTAGTTGTAAATCCTTAGAAAAGCACTCAACATTCCGCCAGCGCTTACGCAGGTAAGGGCTGTTATGGTGGGCCCGCGGGGATTCGAACCCCGGACCTCCACCTCGTAAGGGTGGCGTCATAACCAGCTAGACCACGGGCCCGCCCAAACCATTAAAGTTGAACTCCAAATATAAATCTTTCGCTCATAGGTTTTTCTTGAGCATCTCCTTAACAACTTCCGCTATAGCCCTTGCAACCGTCGGTGGGACAGACTCCCCGACGCTGTCATACTGCACGTTTCTCCCCCCAAGGAAGATATGATAGTCTGGGTAGCCCATAAGCCTTGCTTGCTCTCTAACCGTCAAGAGCCTGTCCTCAAACGGATGGATAAACCTGCTCGTCCCTCTAACCGTTGGAGCCGGCTTGTAAGGGTGTAGTCTTATCCAGTTCTTAAACCTGCCTCCAAAGGAGTGCAGTGCTTCCCCCCATTCAAGCCCTGCAATTGCCCTCCTCTTCTTAGCAGAGAGGGGAACGTACTCGTGGTTTGGGATTTCTTCTTCAGAGAATAGTGGATCAGGAAGATCGCCTATTGCATCCCACACGGTGAGCTTCTCCTTAACTTTCGGCGGATTTAGGGGAATGTTTGACACAAATACCCTCTTCCTTATCTGTGGCGTTCCATAATCATAAGCGTCTAGGATATTAAAGTAAACCTCATAGCCGGCTTTTTTGAACTCTTTCTGGAGGGCTTCTTTCAGAGGGCCTTCCATGACCTGAGGAACCTCTTCCATAACGAAAATTGCTGGCCTAAAAGCCTTCAAAAATCTGATAAAATGGAGAACCAGTCTGCCAATTGGATCATTGTAAAGCCTGTCAAGGGGGTCCTCCTTCCTCTTCAGGTTTATTGCGGTAAAGGGCTCACACGGAGGACCGCCTATAATTACTTCAACCTCTCCAATCTCCTTTTTGAGCTTCTCCGCATCAAGCCTCTTGATGTCCTCCACAAAGACAATCGTTTCGGGAAAATTGACCTGATAGGCCTTTGCTTTTGGAGGAAAGTTCTCTACAGCGGCGACTATTTCAAATCCCTCTTCTCTAAACCCCCTGCTGAATCCCCCCGCACCTGCGAAGAGGTCTATTACCTTCATCCATCCACCGAAAGGGGTATAAAAGCTAAGCTTTATAAGGTTTTCAAAATACTCAAAAGGGGCGAGACAGGTGGAGCGAGAGATCACCGAAGAGAAACTTAAAAAGTATTTTGAAATTACAAGGAGAGCCCTTGAGAAGCTTGAGATAGCAGTCCATGAAAAAAGCCTCCTCTTCTCTGTAGCGCAAGACTTTTTAACCATGGCAAAAAGCTACTATAGCGACGCTGAATACTACTACAAGAAAGGGGACTACGTCACAGCATTTGCCGCTTTGAACTACGCCCATGGCTTTATTGACGCAGGGGTAAGACTTGGAGTGTTTAAAGGTGAAGATGACAGACTATTTGCATTCGGGTGAGGAAGATGGGAGATTATATAGTCGTCCTTGAAGCTCCAATAATAGTGAGAGATGTTGAAAGTGCCGAAGATGCGATAAACGTTGCCGTATCAAAGGTGGCAAAGGCACTAAACAAGGAGAAACTCGACTTTGTGAGGGTTGAAATCGGTTATTCCCAATGCCCTGTTTGTGGGTCCCCATTTGAGAGTGCGTTTGTTATCGGGAATGTTGGTCTGGTTGGAATTTACCTAACGCTTAAGGTGTTCAATGCTCAAAGCCTCGAGCACGCGGAGAGGATAGCCAAAGCGGTTGTTGGAAAAGCCCTGAAAAAAGTGCCTCTAAAGGTTTTTGAGATTAAAGAGCTCCACAATGGAAAAGAAGAAGAGGGGATAGAGATAAACGATAACAACGGCGTTTGAGTTCCACAGCCTTTTTCCATTTTTTGCTGGGATTTATAATTTAGAGTTTATCGTTTTTAGATTTTTCTAAACAAAGCTTTTAAGCTTCCTTGCTGCAAAGGACAACATAACTTTTGGAGGTTTTGACATGGCAAAGTTCATCTTTGTAACCGGTGGAGTTGTGAGCGGACTTGGAAAAGGAATAACGAGCGCTTCACTGGGCATGCTCATGAAGGCACGGGGATTCAAGACCACAAACATCAAAATTGACCCGTACATCAACTACGATGCCGGAACAATGAGTCCATACCAACATGGAGAGGTCTTCGTGCTCGACGATGGAGGAGAGGTTGACCTCGACCTTGGAAACTACGAGCGCTTTTTGGACACAAACCTGACGTTTGACCACAATATAACAACCGGAAAGGTGTATTCTGCAGTTATAGAGAAAGAAAGAAGGGGCGACTACTTAGGTGCAACCGTGCAGGTTATACCCCACATCACCAACGAGATAAAGGAGCGCATAAGGAGAATAGCCAGGGAGTATGATGTTGTTGTCGTTGAAATAGGTGGTACAGTTGGTGACATAGAGAGCATGCCATTCCTTGAGGCAGCCCGTCAGATGCAGATCGAAGAAGGGAGAGAAAACGTCGCCTTTGTCCACGTGACCTACGTTCCAAAGCTCAAAGTCGTTGGAGAGCAAAAAACCAAGCCAACACAGCACAGCGTTAAGGAGCTGCGCTCACTGGGAATTCTGCCTGACGCAATAGTGGCGAGGAGTGAAGACCCCTTGGAAGAGGAGGCCAGAAAAAAGATAAGCCTCTTCACAAACGTGCCAGAAGAGGCAGTGATAAGTGCCTACGACGTTGAAGACACCTATGAAGTCCCGCTCCTCCTTGAGAGGGAAGGGCTCGGTAAATACTTAACTAAAAGGCTCGGACTTGAAGAGAGAGAACCTGAACTGAAGACCTGGGAAGAGATGGTCAGAAAGTACAAGAGCCTGAAGGATGAGGTGGAGATAGCCATTGTAGGGAAGTACGTCAAGCTTGCCGACTCATATCTCAGCATAAAGGAAGCACTGAAGCACTCAAGCGTTGCCAACGACGTCAAGGTGAAGATAAGATGGGTCGAAGCTGAAGACCTGGAAAAAGAAGGCTTTAAGCTCCTTGAAGGGGTTCACGGTATAATAGTGCCCGGCGGATTTGGTGCAAGGGGCAGCGAGGGCAAGATCATGGCCATCCAGTATGCGAGAGAAAACGACATCCCCTTCCTTGGCATCTGCTTTGGATTCCAGCTAACCGTTGTAGAGTTTGCAAGACACGTACTTGGCCTCGAAGGGGCAAACTCAACCGAGATAGACCCACAAACGCCGTATCCAGTTGTTGACCTCATGCCGGAGCAAAGGGGGCTTGACAAGCTCGGTGGCACCATGAGGCTTGGAGCGTATCCAATTAAAATAAAAGAGGGCACCCTTGCCCACAGGCTCTATGGTAAGGAGCTCATATATGAACGCCACAGGCACCGCTGGGAGGTAAACCCAGAATACGTGGAACAGTTTGAAAAGGCGGGCCTTGTGTTCAGTGGGATAGCGGGAGACGACGAAAGAAGAATGGAAATCCTTGAGCTTCCAGACAAACGCTACTTCGTGGCAACCCAGTTCCATCCAGAGTTTAAGTCAAGGCCAATGAACCCAGCACCTGTATTCAGGGGATTGGTAAAAGCAGCGAAAGAAATGAAAGGCTAAAATTCAAGCTCTAATAGTTCTTCTTTTTCCTTTTTTGAAAGCTCTAAATAGAGCATCAATCCCCCAACGGCCGTTAAAGTCTGAATTAATGCTTGAAACGGTGCTTGCAGGAGATTGGCTATTAAATTTGCCATAAAGTCAGTTCTCCCTAAAAACAGCAGACCGACGAAAGATGCCGGAACTGCTAGGAGGAAGAATATTGACAGGGTAAGCAATGCCCCAAAAGCCACTGTGGAGAGTTTGTTTTTGAAAGCCAGTGAGAAGCATCTCAGAGAGGCCACAATGGAGTTGTTTAGCACATAGATAGGCACAGCCATTGAACCCGCCCCTACGACGAGCAGGGCAAGGGGGAGTTCAACTAAGAATATCAGCAAGACAAATGCAGGGTTCCCCCCAGAAACGAGGAACAAAAGTCCAAAGACAAAGATTGGGACTAAGATTATTGCAAAGCTCACAATCCCTACAATTAAAACCACCAAAAACACATGAAAAACATGCATTATTCCCTCGTATATTAGATCAACGAGTGAATATTCTCTCCCTTCTTCTGCTATTAATGCACCTTTTATAACCGCATATTCACTCAGAGCTTGGAGGAGGAGAGAGACAACCATGAAAACCATTAAAAGCTTGAAAAAGTCTGCAAGTTCATTGAGCATCTCTTCGGAAAATGCACCATGCTCTTCGAAGATAATGCTCTCATTATCCCCTTCTTGAAGTTCAGGAATTCCCTCAAACATCGGCATCTCGTTGACAAGATAAGCAGAAATTGGGCTTAGGATAATCGAGATCACCAAAGGGATTAGCAAAAGTTTGGGATTTCTTGTGATAGTTACAATAGTTCTGGCAAAAGCATCTACAGCCCCCATTATCATCACCAATGGAAATAAGGAGGGCATAGTTTTAAGGGTTTGGGCGGGAAAAGATTTATAAGTAAATCTCTAAAATGCCCATAGGGTTAAGATCATCATGAGGTGAGAGTTATGGCTATCTGGCAGGGAAGATCACTCAAAAAGCCTTCAGGTGGAAGAATCATATTCGCAAGAAAGAAGAGAAAAAGGGAGCTCGGAAGAGAGCCAGCATTTACAAGAGTAGTTGAGGACAACGAGGAAAGGAAGATAATCAGAACATACGGTGGCAACAGGAAGGTCAGGCTCGTAAAGGCACTCTACGCAAACGTTTTCGAAAACGGAAAGGGTAAAAAGGTAAAGATAATCAGCGTAGTTGAGAACCCAGCTAACAGGCAATACATAAGAAGGAACATCATCACAAAGGGTGCAATAATCCAGACAGAGATTGGAAAGGCAATCGTTACTTCAAGACCAGGACAAGATGGCGTTGTAAACGCAGTTCTTATTAAGGAAGAAAATGCCTGAATTCTTCCCTTTTCTGCGAACTTTTATATACTTTAGTCTCCTATTTCATTCTGGTGTAAGTAATGGAATATTCACGTATTGAAAAGATACTTGCAAGTTTATTTGTTGCTTTTCTCCTTCTGGCGAGCATAAACGTTCTCAGGGAACTTGAGAATGTTCCCCAAAGACCGAATTATGAATATTACCAAGAAAAATATGGGATAAGACCCCTTCTTGAGAACCAAAGCCGCCTGATGGAACTTGAAAGGCAATTATTCGAGGTATATCAAAAGGCAGAGAGCAATCTAACCGAGGCTGAGAGAGTTTACCTCTTCAAAAGAGAGGAATACAGAGTTGCACTTGAGAGCGGAAACGCAACAGAAGAACTGAAGAGGGAATACCTGAAAGCCAAAGAAGAGTATGAGAAATCCTACTTCCAGTATCTCGGAGCAAAAAGCGCCTATGAACAGACGCATGAAAAACTTGAAGAGCTCAACTCAAAAATCCAGGAGCTCATGCAGAAGGCAAATGAAGAATACACAAAGGCCTACAACGCCTACAAGCTTAAGGTTCTGGCTCTAAAGCTCTTATTTGTCCTACCAGTTTTTGTCGTATCACTTTTGCTCCTCCGGAGGTACAAAAACATCTACACTTCCTCTCTAATAGCGTACTCTTCGCTGTTGCTGATCTACCTTCTGCTCTCTGCAATATGGGACACCATCCACCTCATAGGCCTGAGTCTTTTTGGAGCACTTGCGACTCTTTTAGCCCTCTATTATGTGAGAAAGGAATACTTCAAACCTGAAAGGGTTTATAAAAGAAGAATTGCCCAAAACAAATGCTACAGCTGCGGCTTTCCAGTAAAGGATGATTACCTGCACTGCCCCAACTGTGGAGCAAAGCTAAAAGAAAAGTGTGAGCACTGCGGAGCTCTAAAGCCTATTCACCTTCAATTTTGCCCGTACTGCGGGCAATAGCTTCCATATCCGGCTTTAATATTTCTATAACTCTTTCTTTTAGCTTTTCTATTCCAATTCCCTTCTCGGCAGAGATTTTCAATGGTTCAATCCCCTTAGCCCTGAGGAATTCTTCGATCTTCTTTATCTTTTCTTCATCAGCAATGTCTATCTTGTTAAGCACGACTATGAACGGGAACTCTCCAAATTCCTTATAGATTTCCTCAAAAAGGTGCATCTGCTCCTCTACTGGGAAGCCACAGTATTCGCTCGGATCAAAGATGTAAATTATCAGCTTGCCAAGGTGCTTCAATGCTAAGATTGCCTGTTTTTCGATTTCATTTCTCTCGCTTAATGGTCTATCTAGGAGACCAGGTGTGTCTATAACCTGGTACTTCATCCAGTGCTCCTCAAACTGGCCAACGTTTATACCCTTCGTCGTGAAAGGATAACTCGCCACTTCTGGCTTGGCATTGGTGAGCTTTCTCAACAGTGTCGATTTTCCAACGTTTGGGTGCCCGGCTATCACTATCGTGGGAAGGCTGAGGTCAATTACGGGCATATCTTTGAGAACATCCCTCGCTTTGTTCAGGTACTCGAGATTGTCGGCTATGTCCTTTATAACGCTCGCAACTCTTCCATAAAATTGCCTTCTCAGCTGCGCAATTTCCTTCGGGTCTCTGGAGTACCTAATCTTCTCCACATATCTCTCTTCGAGTGTTCTTATGGTCTTTATTGCCCAGTTTATTGAGGCAAGAGCCTTATGAAAGGTTTTCTTATCAACCAGCGTGTCAAGAAGCTCCTGATAAAAGGGAGGCAAGGTTGAAGCTCCCGGAGTCCTGTCGAGGATTTTTCTAAGGTTATCCCTGATAACGTTTGAAACCGTCCTAACTCTAAGCTCCTCTCTCTGTCTCGCCTTACTAACCGCACTTCCTCTCGGATTAAAGGCAGAGGCAGCTTTCTCAGCTCGCCTAAACGCTTTATCAATAAGCTCATCCGCAAGAAGTATTGTTGGCATCTTTTCAAACGGGTTTTTCATACTCTCTCACCTTTCCTATTTTTCTCGCCTTTAGTGACTTTCTCAATAGGTTTTTAAAGATGTTGATTAAATTTTTTAAGAGGGATAGAAATGCGCGAAGAAACTGTTCTTGATAGTTACCTTGAAAAGGTCGTTAGTTCACTTGAGAAAAAGTCCCCAAAAGAGATTCTAAGCTACGCTATTTTCAACGAAGAGGAAGAAGCTAAATATTATGCTGAGCTTTCTAAAAAGGCCAAAAGAGAGAGTATTAGGATTTTATTCATTCAGATGAGCGAAGAGAGTGAAGAACACAGAAACAAGCTTTACAATCTTTTTAAAAAGCTTTATCCCGGTGAAGAGCCAGTTAAAGTGGAAGCCCCTCCTGTTGAAGTACTTCCATTCTACCCTAAATTTGAAACTGTAGATGATTACCTGAAAGCTCTTGAGTACTGCATGGAAAGTGAGCTCTTTGCGAAGAAAGCCTATGAGCTGCTCGCTCAAAAGGCGGAAGATGAGGACGTTAAAGCCCTTGCCCTGCAGCTGGCGACTTTTGAAGAAGAGCACTATGAAAGAATCAAGAAAGCCTACGAGCTTTTTGTTACCATTCATCAGCAAAATTTTGAGTTTAAGGATTTCTCTCCGGGAGGATATCTCTTCGATGACAAAACAAAAGCTAGATACTTCTTTATGGAAGTTTTAGACGGCAGAAAGGGGATTATTTTTTCAAGGGATCCCCCGGAGGAAGTCAAAAAGTGGATGAAAATGGAAGTATCCGCTTTCTGGGTAACGTCCAAAACGTGTCATGGATGCATCTCCCCGCGGGCATTGCTGGACTCTCTAGATGAAATTCCAAAAGAGAAAAATCTCGCGATTTTAATTGAAAATCTAGAAATACTCAGAATAGCGGCAGATGACTTTGAAGAGTTCTACACAAACTTATCGAAGCTCAAAGATGAAGCAGTGTTAAACAGATGCTACCTCGTTCTATCTGGGAGCAGAGGAGCATTTGAAGATAAAGAATGGAAAATACTGGAATCCGAGTTCAACTACATTTCATAGCCTTTCAATTATTTTGGGAATCTCCTGGGGTTCTAGGGCTGTTTCGACCATGTAGCCCTTTTCCACCAAAATTTTGTTGAAGAGCTCTTCCCTTTTCCAGCCGTCTAAAGTTGAGTCCCCATAGAACATGACCTCCGGGAGGAGAAGCAGCCCTAAATCAACTTCTGGGAGCTTCTCAACTTCTCTAAGGACATCGTGAGCAGTCAACAACCCAGCAGTGCCTATGTTCCCCCCAAAGAACTCGTTCTTGACCATGATTACATTAATTTTTGGAAAGAGGCGTTTTATCTCTGGATAAGCGAGCTCCCCGGTGATAATATAAGCTGGTAAGGAAGGCTCAATATCAAAAGGCTCCAGTGGGATTTTGAACTCGCCAAGCAGAGCCTGGAATATCGGTGGAATGACCACCTTCAGGCTCAGCTCTTTCTGCTTCTCAAGGGCGACGTTTTTAACAAATAGAAGCTCCTCTCTCGTTAAAGCCCGCGTTCTTGAGTATTTTGTAACCCCAATTGGGAAGAGTCTAACCTCATGAACACCAAAGCTGTCCAGATCCTCCAAAATTTCCCCTATATCAGAAACATTATAGCCCGGAGTCAGTATTATATCTGCTATTACCCTAAACTTCTCCACGACCTTTGGCAAAAGGTCAATGACCCTCCCCGCGTTTTTGTTCTTCATAAGCTTAATCCTCACGTCCTTCTTCGTTGTGTGAAGGGAGATTTGAATCTCATCCAACCCGGCTGAGTGAAGGCTTTCAATTCTCTTTTCGTCAAATCGGACGTTTGCACTCGTATCTGTGACCCGTATCCACAGGTCGTAGTGCTTTCTTGCATAGGCTATTCTATCTTCAAGCTCCGGGTCGTTGAGGGTGTCGTGTTTGGAAACTCTGTATATCATTTGCGGAGGATTCTGCATAAGGTAGCAGAAAACGCAATCATTGCCGCATGGACCGGCCTTAGAAGATGGGGGAATTATGAGTAGGTCGTCTCTCTCATCTACCATGTCGAGTTCGTATTTGGTAATCTTTCTAAGCTTGTAATCCTCCGTCAGCTCATACATGTGGGGAAAATCAAAAAGAGAGTTTAAAAAGGATTAGGTGGATAAATTATCCTACTTTCCCGCTATTCTAACGTTATCGAAGGCCATAGCAGGCACAACCATGCTGCCTCCGAAGGGCAATACCTTTTGCTCCCTGCTTACCGCGTAGAGGTTCGGCAACAGCTCGTAAACGTTGCCGCTCATCATGAACACTGCAGAGCCTTTTACCTCCCCGTTTTCAATCAGGAAAGCAGGGTTAGCCACAACGGCAAAGTTTCCATTGTCTGGGTTGCTTGAGTGAGCCCCCTGGAAACCGCTCACAAGGTAGCCGTGCTCTATTTCGCCTATAATCTCCTCAAGGCTCTTCTTACCCCCTTCGATTACAACGTTGTGGAACCCTATGCTTATGCCCCCGGTAGAAAGGTTCCGCTTTCCATTTCCTGTGCTTTCAACCCCGTGGATTTTTGCCCAGTAGTTGTCCCATACAAAGCCTTTGAAAACTCCTTTCTCTACTATTACATTTCTCCTTGTTGGAACACCTTCATCGTCCGCTATAACCGGGTTTATGCTGAGCTCATGGAGGGGATCGTCGTATATCGTGAGTAGCTCGTTTGAGATGCTTTCCCCTATTTTGTTGGCCAGAGGTGTTGTGCCCTTAACAAGTCTCTCTCCGCTGAATGCCGGGAAGAGCGCATAGGATAAGAGGCTCGAAACTGCCCATGGTTCAATTACTACTTTCGCCTCCTCTGTCTTGCTTTTTTCGGTTTTAAATGCCCACTTAACTTTTTGCAGGGCGTTTTTAACAACGCTTTCTACATCAAGCTTGAGGGAAAGCTTTGCATCGAAGTCAAAAATGCCGGGGGTTACTTTTCCTTCCTTCATCCCAACGAGCTCGATGTAGAAGAACGCTCCTCCTCCTTCCTGAGATACGTTAACGCCGTGAGAATTCACTATCAGGCTTTCTCCCCACTCTGCTCCTCCACCGCCACCTGCAACGATAATTCCCTCTTCCGATGCCATTCCAATGCCTTCTCTCGCGAGCTCTACGAAGTAGTCTGGAGAAACTTCTTTAAGTTCTTTATCAACTTTTCTCGGCTCTCTGTATTTTCCGGGCTCGGGAAATGAGACCCACTTCTCATCGGGCTTGTTGAGCTTTGCAAGCTTGTATGCCCTCTCTATGGCTTCTTTGATTTTCTCTTTATCTCCGCTATCGACTATTGCAACTCCAAGTCTCTTGTCCTTAACACCCCTAACAACGGTAACAACTCTCTCCCTTAGAGCGGAGGTAGAAACTTCGTTGAGCTCAATGTTAACGCTCGCATCTCTGCTCTTGTAAGTGGCAATTTCGAGCTCGTCAAAGAATTTTTCCCCAAAACGGATAAGCTCTTCCATCTTTATCACCCGATTATTATTCCTCCGTCAAAGCGCATGTGCGGACCACCAGAGCTAACAAAAGCAGTTTGCCCTTTTCCACATCTCCCCATTTCGAGACCAAAGTCATTTCCTACGGCACTTATCTTCTTCAAGGCTTCGATGGCAATTCCACTTATGGAAGTGTCTCTTATGGGCTTCGTTATTTCACCGTTCTCTATCATGTACCCTTCTTGAACTCCCACCTGGAAAGCTGAGTTGAGCTGTGCCTGACCTCCTCTGAAATCAACTACATAATAGCCAAACTTGATGTCCTCTATCATCTCCTCGAAATTCCAATCTCCCGGCTCAAAGATTGTGTTGCGCATTCTTATTATCGGTGGATAGGTGTAGTTTTCAGCCCTCGCGTGGCCGTTTGGCTCCATGTTCCACTTGTGGGCATATTCCCTGTTGAGCATTATCTCCTTCAAGACTCCGTTTTCAATTATGTGAATGTCTTTGACCGGAACGCCTTCGTCGTCATAGCGGTCGTTTCCAAAACCGCCCTCCACTATGCGCTCGCTCATTGTAACGTATTCAGGAGCAATCTGCTTTCCGATCAAATCTTTGAAGGGCGAGTTTATCGTCAAATCCGCCTCCGCAAGGTGTCCGAGGGCTTCGTGAGCTATAAGTCCCACCACTATCGGGCCAGCAACTATTGGGAACTCTCCACGCTTTGGTGCAACACCCCCCAGCTGGGCATGAACTTTTCTGATAACTCTCTTTGCTACTTCCTCGTTTGGCTCCTTCTCCTTAAACAGCTCCCAGCCATAGTCAACTGCCCCAACCTCATCTCTTGCAGCGGCAAGCTTTTCCCCTTCTTTGCCAGTTGCCCAGACGTACTGCCATGCGTAGTTCAAATCCCACTTTATTTTTGTGCCCTCGTTTGTTATGAGAATCTTTTCCCCGCTTGCATCTTCGTAGCGAAGCCACGTTGACTTTATAGCCCCGTCCTCTTTGAGAAGAGACTCCAGATCCATTAATCTCTCTACCTTTTCCTCTATTGGAACTTCTTTGGGCTTTATTTTCATCTTGCTTTTCACGAAGTCCTGATATGTCTTTATCTCCGCAAGCTGGATTTTCTCCTTTTTAGCCTTTGCCGTTGCCTTTGCAAGTCTGTATGCACTTTCTATGGCTTTTTCAAGGTTTTCAAGTCTGTTTGTTGAGGAAAATCCCCAAGCTCCATCTGCAAGAACCCTGATGGCAACTCCCATCTGCCCCTTGTCCGCAAAAGTCGTAAAAGTTCCATCCTTGAGCTCCAGAGTGTTCTTGCTGATGTTTTCATAGCGAATCTCTATGTAGTCCGCTTTGAAGTTTTCAAGGGCCCAGTTAAGGGCTTTTTCTAATCTATCTTCCATTGCATATCACCCACAATCTAAAGGCTTAGACAGTCATCTAAATTAATGTTACCATCGTATAAAAGCATTATCTTGAGTCAGAGTGTACATATGTGGGCACGGATGAAGCAAAATTTAAATATTACAAAAATTGTAAATACTGATGGTGGTAACTCGTGGCTGCTGAGAAAAATTGGAAATAGACTTTGGAAAACGTAAAAAGAAAGACTGGTGAACTCGTCGAATCTGCTCCAGAACTCTCCAAGTTTATTGAATACGTCCACACTGCCGAGAGCCCAAATGCTCTCGACACAAAAACAAAAGAACTCATTTCTTTAGCTATAGCGGTGGTCATACGCTGCGAGCCCTGTATTCTCTGGCACTGTGAAGCCGCTATCAATGCTGGGGCAACTAAAGAAGAAATTCTCGACACACTGAAAGTTGCTGTAGTAATGGGTGGGGGACCTGCCTTAATGTACGCTGTAAAGGCATATGAAATAGCAAAAGAATTCCTCAAGGAATGAACTCCTCAAATAAGTTCAAAAAATCTTTTCGCGCCGCTTATTCTCCATTTTCCCTTCTGGGTGGCGTGGGGAAGTATTGTGAACTCAGACTGGCATTTCATATTGTTATCACGAATTCTATGAAGAAAAAGAAAAAGGTATAAATTTTGCGAAATAAAGTGAAAGTACAATGAAGAGAATTGGAGGTGGGAAAATGTTTGACGTAGTTGCAATAGGCAACCTCAACTACGATATAACTCTCCTTTTAGATAGGTTTCCCGAGTTTCATGAGAAGATAATCGCCAAGAGTGCCCACTTTGGATTGGGTGGTGCTGCAGGCAATACCGCTTCTTGGTTAGCCCATATGGGAGTTAAGGTGGGCTTCATCGGCGCAGTCGGTAACGATGAGATTGGAGAGGCACACATAAACTACTTTAAGAAAATCGGTGTGGATGTAGGAGGTATTAAAGTTGTCAATGAGCACTCTGGAATAGCCATATCTCTGATAAAAGGAGAAGACAAGAGGATAGTAAAGCACCTCGGCGCTAACGCATACAGAGATGTCGATTTTGAGTACCTTTCAAAAGCCCGACACATCCACATGTCATCAAATCCAAAAGAGCTCATTGAAAAGACTGCTAACTTTGCCTTCGAGAAAGGAATTTCCATTTCGCTGGACATAGGTGAGGCAGAAGTTCCAGAATCTGTCGAGGACAAAATAACCTACCTGCTGATGAACGAGGACGAGTTCAAACGAAAATATGGAAGCCTGGATAGGGTTCATGATGTCAAAGCCAAAAACGTTATCATAACATTAAACGGCGGTGGAGCAATGATTAGAGACGAGAATGGAGATGTCTTTGAAGTTAGAGGCTTAAGTGCCGAGGTAGTAGATTCTACCGGAGCCGGGGATGCCTTTGATGCTGGATTCGTCTATGGAGTTCTCAAAGGGTGGAAACTTGAAGATGCAGCAAAGCTCGGAACTTTACTTGCATATCTAACGGTGCAGAAAGTTGGCGCTAGAAGCGCAATTATCCCATTGGAGGAAATTAAAAAAATATCAAAAGAGCTGAACCTAGGACTGCCCTTTTAGTAGCTCTTCAAGCCAACTGTTCTTGCCTGCTTTTCACTCCATTTGTATCCCAAATATCCCAAAATGGCATAGATTAAAGAGAGACCCACAAGATAGGAAATCTCTCCCACGGCTTTTTCGTAGCCGTAGGCAACAACTTTTCTTACGGCTTCACTGGTTGGGGCATAGGGGAGGATTTTCGCCATTATCTGGAGTCCCTTGGGCAGGATTGAAATTGGATACATCGCACCGCTTAAAGCAAAGACCAGCATTTCAAGAATCGTTATGAACGGGCCCGGGTCTTTTAAATAAAGAACAATGCCCGCGGCAGCCATTCCCATCCCTATCATTCCTACCGTACCCACAAACAACACTGGAAGGGCTTTAATGAAATTAAAGGGGTTGAATTGAATGTCAAATAGCACTACAAAAAGGGGAACGTATATAGCCATGTAGATTAGTGACAAGAAAATTCTGGTAAGAACGTTGCCCAGGAAAAACGTCAGCCTCCTTATTGGGGCCGCAAAGGAGTACTCGAGAGTGCCGGCGTAGAGCTCATCAACAACGCTCCACACAAAGCCGCTTAGAAAAGTCAAGCCAAAGCCCAGTACCATAAATCCCAAGACTGCAAAAGTTACGTAGTCTGAGTATCCAGTAAGCTGCTGAAGTGCAGGGGAATTTCTCTCGCCCGTGAGGCCCATTCCTATCAGCAAAGCCTGACCAACAAAGAAGAATCCAAACATGACATCGCTGATAAACCACACCCTGTAACTCAAAAAGATTCTCCAGCTCTTAACTGCAACACCATAAAGCGCTCTGAGCTCGTTAGTAACCCCCATAGCCAACCACCCGGGTTATCTTTTCCGCCCATTTGAAAATTAGATATCCAGCTGCCCAGTAAAGGGGAATTAAAAAGAGAAGCCACACTATTTCCCCCTGTATTTCTGCGTAGGTTTTTCCAACGAAGATTGCCCTAACAGCGGAGGCAGCATGGGTAAGTGGAAACAACTTAGAGAAGGAAACCAGCCATTTGGGCATCACACTAAGGGGAAAGAAGACGCCGGAGAAAAAGAGCATTCCGAACTCAAATATCTGAGCAAAAGGCCCTATGTTCTTTAGAAGCATCACAAGTCCGGCAAAGATAAACCCAAATCCTAAAAAAGCTAAGAGAGATGCCAGAATAATTGGAATAGACTTCAGAATTATCGTGAACGTTAGGGGGATATCAAATATCAGGGCGCCAATTAGGAAGACGATTCCCATGAGGGCAGAATCCATTAAAAGCCAGCTAACAGCCAATCCGGAGAGGAGCTCTAAAATCCTAGCCGGAGAGAGAATGTTCATTTCGAAGGTTCCCCTCTGGAGCTCCCTCCTCACCCCCCATACGTAAGCTTCCATTGGTGAAACTGAAACCCACCACAAGACGTAGCCTATCAAAGCGTATGTTGGATAATCCCCCATGCCCGTAGAACTCGCCAAAAGCTGTGAATACCTCCCCCCAAGAACCGCCTGTCCGAAGAAGACGAACTGAAGAAGAAAAACTAAACCAACGAGAATAGAGCTTATTACCCTCAAAGGATACCTGAAAAACATCCTAAATTCTTTCTCTATTACAGCAGGTAATATCAATCCCTCAGCCCCCTGCCAGTGAGCTTTATAAAAACGTCCTCAAGGGTTGGTTCCTTCTGCTCTACGCTTATTATCTTCGCCCCGTTCTTTACGAGCCATTCGACCACCTTGGGAAGCTCTTCTTCATCCACCTGGCCTCTTAAGGTTATAATTCCCCTTTCGGAATCCTCATCTACAACTGCCATTCTCCAAGGTAAGCTATCAAAAGCGCCCTCCCATTTGAGGCGTATCTCCACGGCATCTTCGTCTTTAACAAGTTTTTTAAGCCCATCTGGAGTATCAAGGGCTATAATCTTACCGTGGTCTATTATGGCTATCCTGTCGCAGAGCTGCTCCGCCTCGACCATGTAGTGGGTCGTTAGGAGGACGGTTTTTCCTTTCTCGTCAACAAGCTTCCTTATAAATTCCCTAACGAATATAGAGCTCTGCACATCTAAGCCTAGAGTAGGTTCATCCAAAAACAGGACTTCCGGGTCGTTTATCAAAGCCTTTGCTATAGCCAGCCTCTGCTTCATCCCCCTCGAGTAGTTCATAACCAGATCATCTTTCCTCTCCCACAGTCCAACCAGTTTGAGAAGCCTTTCAATTCTTTCTTTTTCCTCCTTCTTGGGCACATAATAAATTCTTGCAAAGTATTTCAGGTTCTCGTATGCACTCAAACGCCAGTACAGAGTTCTCTCACCCTCTGCCACAAGGTTTATCCTCTTTCTAATCTCCCTTGCGTCTTTCTTTATATCATATCCCAAAATTTTCGCCTCTCCCCCGGTAGGCTCAAGCAATGTGGTCAGCATCTTTATTGTAGTTGTCTTTCCTGCCCCATTGGGTCCAAGAATGCCAAATAGTTCGCCCTTTTTGACCTTAAAGCTGATACCCTTAACTGCATCCACCCATTCTACCTTTCTAAACGGGAGGGGAATCTTTTTAGGGTACCTCTTTTTCAAATCAAAGACTTCAACGGCATACATAACTGTTCCCCTAAGATACCTAATACGGAAAGGAATACATAAATATAGTGGTTTTTAATATGCAAAGGCTTAAAAATGGTAACACCGATAAACCATAAAAAGACCACAGAAGGCTTACAGGGCAACTGTATCATGGAGGTGGCTTCATTGGAAATAGTAATTGAGAAATTCAAGCCGAAAGTTACCCGGCCTTTTAAGAGGAAAAACGAATACTGGGTAAAGCTCATAGACGAGAGTGGCGAGTATATAATGAAGTTCAAAACCCCTCTAGAGGCTGAAGATGCAATATACGGGCTTCTTGATCTTCAGGTTTATGGGGGCAAAGTTAAGCTGAAGCTTAGAGAGGGAAACGTAATAGAAGACATCCAAATTCTTGAACTCTATAAGCCCTCTGCAAAGGAGCTTGTTGATGAGTATTTTAGCGAATAGTTGAAGCCCTTTTTTGTACATTAAGCTTCTTTTTTCGACAAAAACCTATATATACTATGGAGCCCAAATATATTATTGGTGAAAGACCGTATTGATAAAAAACTGTGCAACATTTTCTTAAAATAAAATCCAAAAACCCGGAGGTCTTACTTATGGCCAAAAGAAAAAACCAAGAACTCCTGAAATTCGCAGAGGAAATAGGTGGGGAAGAAGCGATTGAAGTAATCAAGGCTCTCGAAAAGAAAAAGGAGGCAACCGATGAAGAGATAGCGGAGATGACTGGAATTAGGGTAAATACTGTCCGGAAAATCTTATACGCTCTCTATGACAATCAGCTCGCAGAGTTCAGGAGGGTTAGGGACAAAGATACAGGATGGTACTACTATTACTGGCGCCTCGAAACAAAGAGACTACCAGAACTCATTAGAGCCAGAAAAATGCAGGAACTCAAAAAGCTAAAAGAAATGCTTGAGGAAGAAACTAAAGAAATCTACTATCACTGCGGAACTCCCGGCCATCCAAGACTGACTTTTGATGAAGCGATGGAATATGAGTTCAGATGCCCCCTGTGCGGTGAAATGCTTATGCAGTATGACAACAACGAGATAGTAAAAGAACTTCAAGAAAAAATTAAGAAGCTTGAAAAAGAACTTGGAATAAAGGCTTAAGTTTAAAATTTAGTGAACTGCGGGGATGATAAGATGGAGATTGTTATTCTCGAGAAGATATATGGAGATAGAAGCGGTTTTGAAAAGCTCGATAAAAAGCTCAAGTCTCTTATAGGAGACTTAGAAGTTTCATGGAAGATAGGAATTACTCAAAAACAGTGGGTCAAAATAACCTTAGAAGGAGAAGATGAAGAGGTTTCTGCAAACCTCATACGAGAGGAGTTCGGAGAGGTTCCCTATAAGCTAAGCAGCGTAAAAGAAGGAGAACTATACAGGGGAAGGTTCATTGACCTCGGAAAAGTAGGTTATGGAGTCTACGTTGACATCGGAATATTCTCGCCGGCTCCAAAGGATGTGTTGGTTCCCCTTTATTACCTCAAGTCCCTCTTTGGAGATAAGCCGGCTAGACAGCTCATAAGGGAGTTCGGCTGGATAGATCACCTGCCTGTTGAGCTGGAAATCACAAAAGTGGAATTTGGGGCAAGGGAGATAGAAGGAAAATTCAGTGAAAAACAGCTGAGGCAAATAAAACAGTGGACAACCGACGGATATGATAAGATATTCGTTGCCGGCACAATAAGTGAAAAGGTTGAAGAAGCATTAATAAAAACCGGGCATTCAAGAGATGTAAAGAGACTCGAGGAGCTTGGACTCATGGAAACACTTTTGGTTCTTAAGAAGGGCACACAAGCCCCCGGAATTATCAAAGAGATAGGGCCCCACCTTAGGGCCGCAGTATTTGGGGCAATTAAGTTTGAGGACTGACCTCCTCCCTGCCGTGAAGAGTGAGGGTTCCAACGAGTTAACCCCTCGCCAAGGGCGGGAAGGTTTGAGGGGTCTCATCAAAACCCACTAATAATTGGTTTCTCAACCCCTCTGGCCGGGTCTTCGGCCAGTTACCCCTACCTCCCGCAAGAGCGGGAAGGCTCAGGGTTATCGCTCAAACCCCATCCCGGGGTTTCCAATTATTCAGGAGGGTTTTTAGAGGACGCTTAACAGCGTCATCCTCCCGATGGCGGAAGGACACGTTTGAAACCCTCTTCTCATCGGGTTGTTTTTGAGTAGCCTTCTCAAGGCTTTATTACGCTTTTGAGTTTAAAAAGATTTCGGTCATTTAATGGTAAGGTTTTCAGGTTTTGCACCCCCTACCTACCTAAAGGGCGAAGCTTTCAAGAAAAAAACGTAAGCTCACATATCAGTCTAACTACAAGAGCCGATGATACGTATTGAACCATTGGGAAGAGCTGAGGAGAGTAGGCCAACAATGGAACGAAGACAATCAGAAGCCAGAAGAACAAGGCCTTCCCCCCTCTCATATTTAACAGAGATCTTCTGAAGTTAAACAGTAGATAAAGTATTAAAATCAGCTGGAGGATTCCTTCCTTCAAGAATGCAAAAAGAGCGCTCGGATTGAATGAGAAAGATACAGTTGGAATGGAAAAAACAGTTATACCCAAAACGAAGAAAGCAAAACTTAAGCCGACGTACATTAAGTTTCTTATGGACTTTGTTGGGAAAACAAAAAACGTGAAAACCGGAAAAACAATTAGATAAGGCCACACTAAGCTACTCACTGCAACGATAAGTGAAAGGAGAACGATCTGCCCGATCCTTTTGGAACTCTCTTCTGCAAATTTTGCATTTAACGTAAGTGCTGCAACAAGAACTAGAAGGAACACGCATATATTCGTTGGAAGATCTGTAATAGAACTTCTGAAAGAGGGGGATGAGAACATAAATCCAAAAACTAGAAAGCCGAGTTCTCTATAAGGCTTTGGGGCGGTAAAAAACATCAGAGTGGATGTGAGGAAGAGAACAAAGAGGTGGAGAACAAGAAGGGCTTCCTCTGTGGGGGAGTAGAGCTGGAAATAGAGGTTGAGGGCGAGGGATAGAAACGAGTCCCTAGTTCCAAGCAATGCACTCTGAAAAGTACCCCTGAGGAAGCCCTCGTCAATGGTAAATGGCATTGAGTTTGAAATCCAGAGCGCAAAGATAGAAATCACCATCATATAGAACAGGTGAGTATAGGTTCCATGCTTGGAGAACAAAAACATAAATAAAAGAGAGAGGATAACGCCCAAAACTAGGGAGATATACTCTTCCCTGTCTGTAAATCGGTACTGTTGTGAAAATGCCTTTTCTATGAGATATATATTGTCATCATTTCCCGTGAAGAACACAAAGTTGTTGAGAACTATAACCGACGGCTGCAAAGACGCCTCTGGAGGCAATCCCGTTAAGCCCCAGAGCTTTTTCATCTCCGGGTTGTCGTACACGTTCCCAACAAGAACTAGAACTTCATTACCTCTCTCCTTAAAGCGCGAGAGCTTCTCATCAACATACCACCCCCACGCCTGAGAATACTCACTCTCCCCAGAAATCACGTGGTAGGTTCTCCCATCAGACAGAAACTCCTTAAAGGCGTTTTCATTTGGATAAAACTCTAACTGGGATGCAGAAGCTAGAGGAACCATAAAGAGGAGCATCATGATTAAAAACTTCTTCATTTTCCCCACCGGATAAAATTATGTAGCCAGGTCCAGCGCGGCATCATGGTTTCGGCCCATGCCGATCTCAGCCGCGCATCAGTAGATAATGAGTGAGGGAAATTTAAGCTTTACTCTTCTTTCGGGCGTGTTTATAGTAACCTTTATTAGGGTTTTTGCCGAATTCTTTCAGGTGGT
>ERZ1673961.63-NODE-63-length-55977-cov-5.948786_pt1 | contig 55977 bp, 51 predicted proteins | sample MGYA00580189_ERZ1673961 | MGnify/ENA primary metagenome ERZ1673961 (study PRJEB41334, sample SAMN05608105) | rock metagenome | biome: terrestrial subsurface; feature: shale formation; material: shale | place: USA: Pennsylvania ... | reverse complement strand
GGCTGAGGGTCGTTTTCGTCAGGATTTGTATTACCGACTCAACGGATTGGTGTTGCAACTGCCCGCTCTGCGTGAACGTCAGGATAAAGCGGCACTGATTGAGCATATCCACCACAAATATCGCATTGGCGCACAAGCACTCTGCCCTCACCTGATGACACTGCTGTGCAGCTACCATTGGCCGGGTAACATTCGTGAATTGGATAATTTAATGAAGGTTGCGTCATTACTGTCCAGTGACGAGCCGGAATTGCGTCTGGAACACGTGCCCGGGCATATCACCAAATCCCTCACCAGTACCGCGCTTCCCCCCGCAGATAGCGCAGCGATGGATCTCAAATCAACCGTTGAAGATACTCTGCTGCAAGCGTATCAAGCCAATCAAGGCAACATCAGTCGGACATCCAAGATGCTGGGAATCAGCCGCAATACCCTGTATCGCAAGCTTAAATCGCTCGGCATTTTGAAATAATCCGATGGATAGTTAAAAGTGATGATTTTGACCCTCAGGCTCACTGATTCCAATGAGCCTGTCTTTTTAAAAGAAGACAACATTTTCGCGTGAATACGCGCTTTCTTGAACGCAATATTTATGATTTCAATTCACTAATCGAGCAAAATAAAATTTAGTTTTATCAATTAGATACTAATATGCGGATGATTTATTGGTTTGATGAATACCATTTTTTGGCACAGCGCACAGATTGAGATATTAAAAACGATAGTCGGACACTTATCCGCCACAAATCTGCCAAAATGTCGCACTTTCTTACACTAACCGAACGATTACCTATAAAATCGACGGTTCGATGTTTGCCACTCTGTCCTGTTGCACAAGGAGTTCGTGGCAGCACTATAGAGCATCCGAAACATGAATTTTTGGAAAATTGAAGAAGTAGAAAGACCATGTTAAATACCAAACTCATTGGCCTACTTCCCGACTTAGCGACATTTATTTTGGTGGTAAATGAAGGCAGCTTTACAGCCGCTGCCCACAAACTTGGGGTTACCCCCTCTGCACTGAGTAAATTGATCACTCGCCTGGAACTGGCCCTTTCCGTCAAACTGTTCGAACGTACCACCCGTAAACTGATCATCACTCAGGCGGGGCAAAAGGTTTACGATCAGTGCCTGGTGATGGTGAATGCTGCTCAGCAGGCCGTTGAGCTTTCCGGCTCCGATCACACAGAGCCGTCCGGCGCACTCACAGTCGCGGCGCCAGAGGCGTTTCTGAACTCGGTGTTGCAGCCCTTTGTAGTGCCATTTCTCAAAAAATACCCGCAAATCCAGCTCAAACTGCGCGCCGCCGATGGTGAAATTGATCTGTTCAAACACAATATCGATGTGGCATTTAAGCTAACGGACAAACCGGATGAAAATCTGGTGCTGCGCGAACTGTGTAAAACCAATCTGGTATTGTGCGCCAGCCCGGACTACCTTGAGGAACGAGGTGTTCCGACTCATCCCACGCAGCTGACTGAGCACGATTGCCTGTATCTGGCCGAAACCGACAAAGATCACCTGTGGGACTTTTTGAAAGACGATGAATTTCACACTGTTTCGGTGAGCGGACGTTACGCCGTCAACCATTCGCAAATGCGCTTGAATGGAGTGAAAAATGGTTTGGGTATCGGTATCTTTCATGACTTCGTGGTACAAGATGCGCTGGCAGAAGGCAAAGTGGTTCAACTACTCAAAGACTGGACCATTAAAAGCAACTATCATGGCGCGATTGCCATGCAGTACGCGCAGACCAAATACATGCCCGCTCGCCTGCGTGTGTTCATCGACTACGTCATGAAGCACCTCAGCCCGAAACTGAACGAGAAAGGATAAGTCATGCTGAAAAGGATTCACCACACCGCCATTATCTGTTCCGACTATGCTCGCTCAAAAGCTTTCTATACGGAAGTTCTGGGGCTGGAGATTGTTGCAGAGAATTACCGCGCGGCCCGTGATTCCTACAAGCTGGATCTGGCGCTGCCCGATGGTTCTCAAATTGAACTGTTCTCCTTTCCCGATGCACCGGCTCGCCCGAGTTACCCGGAAGCACAAGGCCTGCGCCATCTGGCGTTTGCCGTAGATGATGTTGCAGAAGTAAAGCAGCAGTTGGAACATCAAGGGATCGCGGTTGAGCCAGTGCGCATCGATGAGTACACCGAACGCGCGTACACCTTCTTTCAGGACCCGGATGGCCTGCCGCTCGAACTGTATCAGGCATAACGGCACAAAAAAGCCAGGGTTCATACTCTGGCTTTTTTATTTCATTACGGCATCAAGGCCTATTGCAGGGCATTGCGCAGCGTTGCAACCCGGCTAAAGAGCAGCCAATCACACAGCAAAGCCACAACAATCGTTGCACCCGCCAGCGGGAATGCCACACCAATCACGACCAGCGTTACCAAACCCACTTTCCAGATACCTGCTTGTGCAAAACGCGGCGGTACCCCCAGTCTGCCTTTGCCGACTGGACGGCGAATCCACCACATCGCGATGCCACTCAGCGCAATCAGAATAAACGACAGGCAAAACGCGACGTTAAGGTATTTATTCAACGAACTTAAATCGCCCTGATGCAGAGAAACTCCAGCGGCCATGGCTTTGGCGAATGGTGTGTAATCCTGCCAGGTCACATCCATCAGCAGTTCACCCGAATATTGGTCAAAGTGCGATGTGCGATCGTTACGCGGATCGGTGATGTCTCCCGCCATGGTATTAGCCGCGACCGTATACACGCCCGTTGCGTTTTTCGGGAAGTAGACGCGGTAATGTTCAAAGCCCAGCGCCTGCGCTTTGACAATGATGCTATCGATATCGACGGTATTCGACGCCATCATGTGCGCTTCTTCCATCCCCATTTTGGAGTGGTCGTGCGCTTTTTCCGGTTCCGCCGACTGAGGCATCGGTGTCTGCTCCAGGTTCCAAGGCATCTCTTCTTCAGAGCCATGATTCAGGCTGGCGTGAGTAATCGGCGTTGAGGTCGGTTTCTGTCCCCAGGTGTAATAGGTTGGAAACGTGTTCCATGCCTGCACCAGCGTTTTCCCCCAAAATCCGGTCCACGACAGACCAGAGATCAGAAAGAACAGCAACACAATCGACAGCACACCACCCAAGTTGGCATGCAGATCACGCATGACAATACGCGTGCCGCTGCCAAAACGGATTTTCAGGAAACCAGCTTTGCTCGCGTTGTCGCGCGGCCACCACAGATACAGGCCACTCACCAGCAGCAAAATACCCAGGCTGGAGGCAATTTCCAGCAAGTAATCGCCAGTGTCACCAATGAGTAGTGTCGCGTGAATGGAGTTCGCCAGCTGATACCAGCTTTGTGAGCGGTCAATAGTGCCCAGCACCTTACCAGTGTAAGGGTTTGCCGTCGCAAACAGCTCCAGACCATCGGCCATCTGAATAGAGAATCTGTTCGCGATCTCCGGCGATGCTGACGGGATGAACTGGGTCACCACGGCATGCGGAAAGGCTTCTTGCACCGCCATCAGCTGTTGAGAAACAGCCACACTGTGGTGCTGCGGTATAACTTGCAGTTGTTCACTGTAGCGCGCTTGCTCAATCTCATCATCGAACAACATCACCAAGCCCGTCAGAGAAAGAATGAGCATAAACGGTATGACGAACAGGCCAGCATAGAAGTGCCAGCGCCAGGTGAGAAAGTAGAGTGATTTTCCGCGCGCAGCAGAATCGGGTTGAGGCGTTGAAGCTTGTCCCAACATGAGTTTTCCTTTTTATAAACGCAAAAACACCCTCTTCAATAGGTATTGAAAGGGCGTCAGACGTATGACTTGACTGATTTACTTATAAGTATTGTAAGAATGACATTTAGACAATGATCGGCTCAGGTGGGCCGCGAGGAACTTGTCTTTCAAATCGTACACTTAGAGCCAAAAAAGTGTAGCTGTCTGAAATGACAGAGCTCTGTGTGGTGTTGGGTCGTGTAGTTGGAAGCTTGTCGGCGTGAAAGTTCGAGAAGTGGGCAAACGGACACGGCTTACCATGTTGAGTTTGTGGCTTACCATCGGAGACTTTGACCAGTTCAAAACCATTGATGGTACACAGTGTTGCCCAGACGCCCGCGCTACTGCCGTGCGCATTAATCACAGGCATCAACGACACCAGTACCCAACTCAGGATACTGGCACGTAGCATGATTCTGTGAAAAAGCCGTAAGCGGGTCATATCGATTCTCTAATCTAATTGCCCGCCACTATATCGGCTCATCAATAAAATAACAGTGCTGATACTCAGAAAATTAACAAAACCTGCGATTTTATAAGGATATTTTCTCAACCGAACAGGCGTTTCCAGATGCTTGGATTACGCTTTTCGTGATACTCCTTGCGCAGGCTATCCACTTGCTGAAGTGAACTTTTCGCCGCGTCAAACTCGTCGTGCTCCAGCTCGTTCTCGATCTTGTCCAGCGCGACGGTGAGTTTGTTAAAACCTTCCAGGTAAATGTCCTGTTTCTCTGGCGGGTATTCACCCAGTTTGGCTTGGGCCACCAGTTTGGTCAGCTCCTGAATCGGTGCCTGCATCTCTGCAGTCGTCTGCGCTTCAGCCGCATGTTTAAACTCCACTTTCATCTGCTTCATGATCTGTTTGAGATCAGAATCAGCAGCAAACACCTGAGTCGCCAGCAGCAGGCCTGCGGTTAAAATAATGGCTTTTTTCATTGTATTTATTCTCTTCCTTTTGATGGACGGGACAGTTTACGCCATCCCTCCGATGATGTTGATGCGAAAATGGTTTCAAATGTTGAGCCATGTGAAACCGTACCCAGCCTTCACCTGCATCAATCAGCGCGCATACCACGCTTGATAGTCTTCCACAGGCTGACGGCCACGGATTTGCAGGAACGCTAAGAACTGTTCAGCAGTATGGGTAATGACGTTGTCTGACTCGACGCCGACGTTGTCCAGCAGCTCACTTGCCAGCGTTAAGTTGCCGACATCCTGACAGAAGTGCGCATCGCTTCCGGTGGTGATCCAGGCACCGGCCGCTTTAGCAACTTCCGCTATCTGGTAACAGCGGTCGACACTCCCCACCCGGCTGTGCCCTTTCAGGGTGCTGTTGTTGATTTCAATCGCGACGTTGTGCTCTTTCGCGCAGTGAATCACGCTGTCAAAGTCGAAATCGAAGTGCGGGTTACCCAAATGGCCAAGCGCGTCGATACGGCCGCTTTTAATCACATTGATCAGGGCTTCGGTATGGTCTTTTTTGTCTGAAGGACGAAATACAGGTTCATGAAAGCTGGCAATCACCCAATCAAGATGTTGGTCGACGGATGGGTGAATATCGATTTCGCCCTGAGTATTGAGAATGTTGGATTCCACACCACGAATGATGGCAACCCCTTCAAGAAAACGAGGCAGGATACGTTGGTTGGCAAAAAACCAATAGTGTGGCGCACCTGGCATGGATTCCGCGTGATCCGTGGTACAGAACATCGATAAACCGCGTTCTGACGCCGCCTTGGCATTTTCGATTAACGTGCTGTAAGCGTGACCACTGGCATAAGTGTGAGTGTGTGTATCAACCGCAAGTTTCATTTCGATATTCCCTCCCTCCGTAATCGCTGCAGTTTATCAGCCACACCGTACGGATACCAACAAAGAGGGAGAGATGCGCAAATTTTCCATCAATCCATTGAACCGATAAATATCAGACCAGAGCATGCATGGAATCGATCAATAACCACACTAAGCTTTTTGTTCGCACAACAATTTGATCAGCGGCAATGCCTTTTCCCAACCATCATTGAACATACTGACAAAATCGGAATGGGTTGTGATGGTGACTTGCAGGATCACGCTGCCCGCCTGGGGAATGATGCGATAACTTTCCGTCGAACCAATCCATTTTCTCGCCATGTCGCTGTCAATGTCCTGCACATGCTCTGGGGTGAAAATCGCGACATGATGATACGCCAGTGATTTACCCGGCTCGACAGTATCGAGCACCGCACGAGTGCCACCCAGTTGTGGATCGAAAAACTTCATGTCAGTACCTTCGCGCCATTCACCACTGAACTGAGAATGTGGCGAAAACGCGGTCGCCCACTGGGTGTAGAGTTCCAGCTCCGTTAGCATGTTCCACACCATGTCGGGATCGGACTGAATTTCGACTTGGTAATTCAGGGTCAACATACGGCTTTCCTTTTGTCTGTCATTCATTCGATGGTGCTGATGAGCGCAGTTATGCACCCGGTTGCACCATATGAGGCATGATTACAGTTATAGATGACACTTGATGTAACTTGCCGATTTTTTACCCAACGTTTCAAAGATTTGTGAGCCAACAACGGAAAGCAAAATAGAACGCACGCAATGTGCTGATTTTTTTGCAAGTTAACTAAGTTGAACAATACTTATACAATCGTTTGGCTAGGGATTGGTTTATGACGAAGCATCATTACCCTTTAAGCATACAGATCAGCACGTTATTTCTGATCCTCATTACTATTATCGGCGCGGTATTGGTGTCCGTCAGTTATCAGCACGCTCAACAATTGTTGATCAGCAGCGCCAAGGAAATCAGTTACGAAAACAGCGATAAACTGGAGGCGACATTCAGCGAAAACGTATCGCCCATTCTGACAACGCTGGACTTCATGGCCTACAACAAATTTATCGAACAGAACACGCCAATAATGCAGGAAAATCGCTGGCTCAGCTCTGCTCGTCTTTTTTTTGAAAACAATCCCCACGTTGTCTCGCTGTATTACGGTACCGATGACGGTGACTTCACCATCATTCGCCCCATGTTCACGCCTCAGGCACGCGAACGGTTTAATGCCCCCGATAATGCTGTGATGTTTATTCGCAATACTCAGATCAATGGCAATGGGGAAATGATTTTCCTTGATGCTGATCTGAACATCATTCAGTCGGTTAAAAATACCGACAACCAATACGACCCGCGCGCGCGCCCTTGGTATAAAACCGCGGAGCAGGACGGCGCCATTCGCCTCACCGAACCCTATTTTTTCTATTTCTATAAAGCCTATGGCGTCACGCTCGCTCGCCGCTCCGGCAGTGGCAAGCAGGTGGTCGCCGCCGACTTCACGCTGGACTCGTTATCGAGTCAGATTGCCAAAATCGGCTACTCGCCGAACACCAAACTGGCACTGTTCGATCATCAGTTTAACTTGCTTGCCGGCTATCAATCAGACCTCAATCCTCGCACCGACGAAGCCAACGTCAAGGACGAGTTGAGTAACAGCGTTTTCGCCCCCGTAGCGAACCGCATCAGCAGCCAAATGCTCTATGAGACCACCACTTATGACCGAACAAAATGGTCAGTCACGTTGACGCCTGTCGCGCTCAACAAACATGTGCATCTGCTTCTGGCTGAAGCGACCCCCACCGACGATCTGCTCGCAACCCTGATTGGCATGCGCAACAAGCAAGTGATCGTAGCTGTTATTCTGCTTGCCTTCAGTTTGGTGCTGGTGTGGTTTATCTCGGGTCGTTTGGCACGCCCGCTCTCGACACTGGTGGTCCAGACCGACAACATCGCCCGGTTTGATTTCCAGAAAACCCGTTATCCGAAAAGCATGATCAAAGAGGTCGCCGACCTCACCCACTCCATCGAACTGATGGAACATACCCTGCATGATTTATTGGGTTTACTGCGCGATACCGCTTCGAATCAGGATTTCGAAGTACTCGCGAAAACTATTACGCATCAAAGTTATCTGGTGACACGGGCAGAAACCATTCTGCTTTATACCTATTCCAACGAGCAGCAGGCGTTTTCCATCGTCGCCAACCACGCCATCATCCCGTTCAAAATTGACCTCAATGTTTTGGTTCAGGATACCCCCTGGCTACTGGCAGAATTGCGCAAAGGGGAAATCGTTCATCTGACGCGCGACGACAATATTCTACGTAAGCACAAAGAGCAGCTCTACAACAGCGACATTTACCTGTTTCCACTGCTCAACCGCGCCAAACAGTTGGTGGGAGTACTCAACCTCGGCTATGAACGCACCACCACCAAAGCACAGCTCGACAAACACGCCTTCCTGCGCGAAGTGCTGAGCTTTGCTGAAATCGCCAAAGACAACATCGACAAAATGCAGCAACAAAAAGACATGCTCAATGCCTTTATTGCTCTGATTGCATCCGCCATCGATACCAAGTCGCCGTATACAGGCGGCCACTGTCAGCGCGTGCCGGAACTGACCAAAATGCTCACCGAAGCCGCGGCGAAAGATGACCACTACTTCCCCCGTTTCAAAATGAACAACGAACAGTGGGAAGAATTAATGCTGGCGGCGTGGATGCACGACTGCGGTAAAGTCACCACACCGGAATACGTGGTCGACAAAGCGACCAAGCTAGAAACCATTTATGACCGTATTCATGAAATTCGAATGCGCTTTGAAGTGCTGAAATCGCAGGCAGAAAGTGATTACTGGCAGGCACTCGCCAACGGTGGAGACGCAAATGAACGGCAAGCGCATCTGGCAGCCACGCATAAGGCGCTGGATGAAGAATTTGCCTTTGTCGCACAATGCAACATCGGCGGCGAATTCATGAGTGATGAAGACATTGAGCGCCTGAGCCAGATTGCCCAGCGCCAATGGAAACGCACTCTGGATGACCAATTGGGTATTTCGTGGCTGGAAAGCCGTCGCTGCGGTGATAAACCTGAACTGCCAGTGATGGAAAATCTGCTCGCCGATAAACCAGTGCACCGTATCCCGTGGGAGAAAGGTAAGCGTCCGCAGGATGCCTGGTCGGAAGAATTCATTCTCAAACCGGGAGAATTGCAATACAACCGCGGCGAACTCTACAACCTGGGTGTACGCCGTGGCACCCTGACCGACGAAGAACGCTTCATCATCAATGACCATATTGTACAGACGATTGTGATGCTGCAGCGGCTGCCCTATCCGGAGCATCTGAAAAACGTGCCGGATATTGCCGGAGGTCACCATGAACGCATGGATGGCAAGGGCTACCCACGTGGCCTGAACGAAGAAGATCTGTCGATTCCGGCGCGCGTGATGGCGATTGCCGACGTGTTTGAAGCACTGACATCAAACGATCGCCCATACAAAAAAGCTAAAACGCTGTCTGAATCAATCAACATCATGACCAGCATGGCCACCTCAGGCCACATCGACCCTAAACTCTACGTCCTCTTCCTCGAAAAAGGCATACACAACGACTACGCCGCGCGCTTCCTTGACGAAGAACAGCGCAACGACGTTGACGTTGCCGAGCACATCAAAACCGTCAAAGCGTACATGAAAGCGCAGTTCTGACTAGAGCAATAACTCCATATGCAACGAAAGCGGCCAAATACGGCCGCTTCTTTTAAAATTAATGACTTAACAAAAAAACGAGTCAATATTTAATCGATTGCGTTATCAATAGTTGATGTGTGTCAAATTGTCGTAGACAATACGCACCCGGGCGAGATCTCAAATCTGCTAGCAATTGTGATCTGGCTATCGGTTTTGTCTATATGAATGATAGGCAATGCCTTCTTTCTATTTGTGTATTGCGCTGCTAGGGTTGGCGCATGCTAACTACCTCGTTTTTAAGGGAAAGATGATGGTAATACCTGAAAACAGCAGCATCGTGATTTTTGGTGCTTCGGGAGACTTGACTTACCGCAAGTTGATTCCTGCTCTGTATCACTTGTATGCGAGCAAACAACTGCCAGAGTCCTTTGCTATTTTGGGCGTGAGCCGAACTGAATACAGCGATGAATCATACCGCGAGAAGTTAAAGCGCTCACTTCAGGAACTGGAAAAGACAGAACCTGCGATTCTTGAAGCCTTCTGTGAACACCTTCACTATCAAGCAATCAATACATCCGACATGGATGACTACGCGAAGCTGACCACTCGCCTTGATCAACTTGCTGACAAGTACGATCAAACTGAACGCAATACACTTTTCTACCTTGCGACCCCTCCAAGCCTTTACGGCGTAATTCCTGCGTGCCTTGCTGCTCAAGGTCTGAACGACGAGAAGAATGGCTGGAAACGTCTGATCATCGAAAAACCGTTTGGTTACGATCTGAAATCGGCGCAAGAGCTGGATATCGAAATCCACAACCATTTCAAAGAGCACCAGATTTACCGTATCGACCACTACCTGGGTAAAGAAACGGTACAAAACCTGTTGGTGTTCCGCTTTGCGAACGGCATGTTCGAACCTCTGTGGAACCGCAACTTCATCGATTACGTTGAAATCACTGGCGCAGAATTCCTTGGTGTCGAAGAACGTGGTGGTTACTACGACGGTTCAGGCGCGGTACGCGACATGTTCCAGAACCACCTGCTGCAAGTGCTGGCAATGGTCGGTATGGAACCACCAGCGGCCATCAACGCCAACTCTATCCGTAACGAAGTGAACAAAGTACTGCAGAGCCTACAGCCACTGTCTGATGAAGATCTGCGTAAGAACCTGGTTCTGGGTCAGTACACAGAATCCGAAGTTCGTGGTCAGTTCCTGCCGGGTTACCGCGACGAAAACGGTGTAGCGGAAGATTCACGTACCGAAACGTACGTGGCACTGAAGATGTTCATCAACAACTGGCGCTGGAACGGTGTACCATTCTACGTACGTAGTGGTAAACGCCTGCCAACGCGCGTAACCGAAGTGGTTATTCACTTCAAACGCACTCCGCACCCGGTATTTGGTCAGAATGCCCCGGAAAACAAACTGATTATCCGCATTCAGCCGGATGAAGGTATCCTGATGAGCTTTGGCCTGAAAGAGCCGGGCGCAGGTTTCAAGGCGAAAGAAGTGTCGATGAATTTCCACTACGCTTCGCTGGAAGAAACCAAAATGCTGACCGCTTACGAGCGTCTGCTGCTGGATGCCCTTAACGGCGATGCAACACTGTTTGCCCGTACCGATGCGGTGGAAGCGTGTTGGAAGTTCGTTCAGCCAATTCTGGACTTCAAACAAGATCCGCAATCACTGTACGGCTATGCCTGTGGTACCTGGGGACCAAAAGAGTCTGACGAGCTGCTGAAAAACGACGGCCGCGACTGGCGCTTCCCTTGTAAAAACCTGACTAACACGGACTACTGCGAATTATGATCAATCATAAGATTTTTCCAACTGCCGATGCCGTTGTTGAATCCTTAGCGAACGACATGAAGGCGTACAGCGAGCTGGGTCGCCCTGTGCACATCTCACTGTCAGGCGGCAGCACCCCAAAAATGCTGTTCAAGCTACTGGCTTCTGACGCTTACGCCACGACTATCCAGTGGCAGAACCTGCACTTCTGGTGGGGCGACGAGCGTTGCGTGGCACCGGATGATGCTGAAAGCAACTACGGCGAAGCGAACGCGCTGCTGTTCAGCCAAATAGACATTCCGGCTGGCAACATTCACCGTATCCTGGGTGAAAACGAACCACAAGCCGAAGCGCAGCGCTTTGCGCAAGAAATGGCAGACGTGATTCCATCAGAAAACGGCACACCAGTGTTTGACTGGATTCTGCTGGGTGTTGGCGCAGACGGCCACACCGCTTCCCTGTTCCCGGGCAAAACCAACTACGACGACGAGAACCTGTCTGTGGTTGCCAGCCATCCGGAATCCGGCCAGCTTCGCGTATCGAAAACCGCGAAAGTACTGGAAGCAGCAAAACGCATCAGTTATCTCGTTCTTGGCGCAGGTAAGGCCGAGATCGTTTACGAAATTCACACAACTCCGGCTGAAGATCTGCCTTACCCGGCAGCGAAAATCCAGTCAGCAACTGGTGAGACGGAGTGGTATTTAGATTTAGACGCAGCAACGAAAATTGCGTGAAGGAGAGAAATAAAATGAAAGGTGATATCGGTGTAATTGGCCTGGCAGTAATGGGCCAGAACCTAATCCTGAACATGAACGACCACGGTTTCAAAGTGGTAGCGCACAACCGTACTGCGGCAAAAGTTGACGAATTCCTGGAAGGCCCGGCAAAAGGCACCAACATCGTTGGCGCATACACGCTGCAAGAGCTGGTTGATAAACTGGAAGCACCACGCAAGGTGATGCTGATGGTTCGTGCTGGTGCGGTGGTTGACGCGTTCATCGATCAACTGGTTCCTCTGCTGGATAAAGGCGACATCATCATCGACGGTGGTAACACAAACTACCCAGACACTAACCGCCGCGTTGCAGCACTGCGCGAAAAAGGCATCCACTTCATCGGTACTGGCGTATCAGGCGGTGAAGAAGGCGCTCGTTTCGGACCATCTATCATGCCAGGTGGCGCACCAGAAGCTTGGGCAGCAGTGAAACCTATCTTCCAAGCGATCTCTGCAAAAACTGACGCTGGCGAGCCTTGCTGTGACTGGGTTGGCAACGACGGTGCTGGCCACTTCGTGAAAATGGTTCACAACGGTATCGAATACGGCGACATGCAGCTGATCACTGAAGCTTACCAGTTCATGAAAGATGGCCTGGGCATGACTGCTGACGAAATGCAGGCAGTGTTCGCTGACTGGAACGAAACTGAGCTGAACAGCTACCTGGTAGAAATCACGGCTGACATCCTTGGCTACAAAGATGAAGACGGTGAAGCACTGGTTGAGAAGATCCTGGATACTGCAGGCCAGAAAGGTACCGGTAAATGGACAGGTATCAACGCTCTGGATCTGGGTATTCCACTGACTCTGATCTCTGAATCTGTATTTGCGCGCTGCCTGTCTGCACTGAAAGACCAACGTGTTGAAGCGGAAAAACTGTTTGGCAAAACCATCACTCCGGTTGAAGGTGACAAACAAGAGTGGGTTGATGCACTTCGTCAAGCGCTGCTGGCATCAAAAATCATCTCTTACGCACAAGGCTTTATGCTGATGCGTGAAGCGTCAAACGAAAACGGCTGGGATCTGAACTACGGTAACGTAGCACTGATGTGGCGCGGTGGTTGTATCATCCGTTCTGCATTCCTGGGCAACATCCGTGATGCATACGAAGCGAACCCAGACCTGGCATTCCTGGGCTCTGATGATTACTTCAAAGGCATCCTGACAGGTAGCCTGGCAGCATGGCGCAAAGTGGCAGCGAAATCTCTGGAAGCCGGTATTCCAATGCCATGTACTACATCTGCCCTGACCTTCCTGGACGGTTACACCACGGCTCGTCTGCCAGCGAACCTGCTGCAGGCACAACGTGACTACTTCGGCGCGCACACGTACGAGCGTACTGACCGTGCACGTGGTGAATTCTTCCACACCAACTGGACTGGTACAGGCGGTGACACTGCGTCGACTACCTACGACGTATAAGACGTAACCAGGGGCAATATCAGCCCTGAGCCTACGCCTAAAATTTGAGCATCAAGGAGGATGTTAACATTGTTAACATCCTCTATTTTTTTGCTCAGCTTTCCTACTGAGAGAACTAACGATGACATTCATGAAAGACTATGTTTTCGTTCCAGTGGAGTTGGAACACGAAGCGGGTAAGGAAAATGAACAACCGTCAGAGCAAGAAGCAAAACGTCTCGCTCTGGTGCAACAAGCCCAGCAACAAGGCGGTTGTTAACAAAACCCGAACGTAAAAAAAGCACCCTCAGGGTGCTTTTTTATTGGCCACAACGTTCAGCCACTCAGTGTTTTGGCTTATGCCCTTTGCCCGGGTTGTTGTTACCTTTGAAACTGCGGTTTTCCGGCTTATCGGATTTCGGCTTTTTCGCCTCACAGTCGCCTGTGCCAATCGTGATGCCTTTGGTCGCCACTTCCAGACAATCGGTTGAGATATCCAGTTGATTACCAGCAACGTTCACTTTTGCTTGTGCTGCGCCGCACAGCATCATCAGTGCCAGGCAGGTTCCAATACGTTTCATTCTTTTTCCTTATCAGACAGACTCGGAACGCATTTAACCTTGCTATCATTTTCGGCTCAATATGCCGCCTGAACACTGACAATAAAATCACTTTCCGCATACCGCCCGCTAAAAGTAGCGGATAAAAAAAGAGCACCGCAGGGTGCTCTTTAAACCAATGATGCGCTGATAACGCAAGTCGCTTAGTGGACTTTAAACTGCCCGACCACGTGGGACAGCCCGTTTGAAGTGTCACCCAACTCTCGGCTGATAAGGTCAGTATCCGACGCGTTCTGGTTCAGTTGTCCTATCAGGCTCTGAATCGCCGCCATATTACGGCTGATTTCGCCCGTTACCTGACTTTGCTGCTCAGCAGATGTTGCCATCAGCGTATTGAGGTCGTTGATCTCCACCACCGATGTGGTCACCGTGTTGAGCGACTCCATCACTTTGTGGGTACTGTCCGATGTCGCTTCACAGCTGCGACGAGTCGATTCCATCTTGTTCACCACATTGTCACTGGTCTGACGCAGTTTCGACAGCATATCGTTGATCTGCGCCGTGCTTTGCTGCGTGCGGGCTGCCAATGCGCGAACTTCGTCAGCGACCACCGCAAAGCCTCGGCCCTGCTCACCTGCACGTGCCGCTTCGATGGCCGCATTCAGTGCCAGCAGGTTGGTCTGCTCAGCGATGTCGCCAATTACCTGCAATACGGTGCTGATTTGCTTGGTGTCTTCGCTCATGGTGCCGATGGTGTAAGACATTTCCGCTACGTCCGATTCCAGCTCAGTCACGCTGTTCACCGCATCGTTGACGGTGTGTTTCGATTCGTCTGCGTAGGTGTTGGTACGTTCGGTGAGCTTGGCAGCGTCTGCCGCACTCTGCGCGATGGAAGCCGCCGTCGCACTCATCTCTTCAATCGCCGCAATCACCTGCTCAGTTTCAACAGTATGCGACTGCAACATGTGAACGTTTGAAGCAGACTGACTGGACAACTGATTCACCGCACCATCAATTTGTGATGATGAACTGGAAACCTGAATGAACATGCCTTGCAGCTGCTCAATGAAGCGGTTGATCGACGAAGAGATCTGACCGATTTCATCTTTCGAGGTGACGTCAAGACGCTGAGTCAAATCACCATTGCCCTGCGACAGATCTGCAACCAGATCTTTCAAACGCAGTAACGGTTTAAACGCGAAATGCAGCATCAACACACTCAGAGCAATGATAATCGCCGCACTGATCAGCAGCGCCAGCGTGATCATCCAGTTGAGACTGTTGGTGTTCGCTTGAATCTTATCCAGATCAATATAACCCGTCAGTGTCCAGTTCTGGTCACCCACTTTCACCTGACGAGAGATGGGGATCAGGTTGGTGCCGGTTTTGTTGGAGAAAATGGTGACGTTGTTGCTGGATGTCAGTTCCAGGTAGCTCCCTTCGAGCGCGTAATTCTTCAGTACGCTGGTCAGCTCATTCAGATCGAGTACAAAGAAGTTCACCGAATCATCGACCTTCTTCACCGAAATGGTAAGCATCGGGTGGCCATCTTCCATTTCTACCGGACTGATGGTTGGCTCCATGCTTTGCGTTTCTGCCAGATCGATGTACTTCTGCGCTTTGGCTTCATCCATCGAACCTGTGTCATCAAATGCATAACCACTCACAATCTTAATGATGCGGTAAAAGCCGGAATTCTCTTTGGTATCCACGATATCCATCATACTAAAGTTCAAGCTGCTCGCGAGCGAGAGCTTAGAGCCCAGTTCAGTATTCAGTTTGTGGTCTACTAAATCGATATTGTGCGTAATGTTCTTAGTGTCGGACTCGTAAATGTAGCCACTGATAAAGTGGTTAACACTCAGATACGAAACCAGAATGGTGACCGTTATAAGCGAAACGATTAAAAGTATAAGTTTGTTTTTAAAGGAAAAGTTTTGCATGACACTTTACATCCATCAAAGTGATCTTAGTCCATTGATATCCTACACATTGCAGTGCATCTGAAATGTAATGAAAATGTTTCTTATATTCATGTAAACAACATGCTATGCGACCTTTGTTTTTCATGCAAATACTAAAGTCGAATATTCTGCCACTTGTTGTGCTTAAAATAGTCGAACAGATGATCAATTAGGCTACGGACCGCAGGAGCAAGATGTTTACGTGACGGATAGAGTGCATAAATATCCATCGTAGTCGGCTGCCATTGAGGCAACACCTGCACAAGTTCGCCCCGCTCCAGCGCACTGGTGACCAGATAGGTGGGCTGCATACTCACTCCCATGTCCAGCATGGCCGCACTGAGCAACGTGGTGGCTTCGTTGGCGGTCAGCGCGCAGTGTACTTCCACCGCCGCTTGTTCACTGCCGCGGGTCAGATTCCACACATGACGGTCAAAGTTCTTGTAACCCAAGCAGCGATGCTGCGCTAAGTCTGATGGAGTATGAATCTCGCCTGCCTGCTGAAGATACCTCGGCGATGCCACCAGCATTGACTCACAACGCCCTATCCGGCGGCCGATGAGCGACGGATCCGGATTGGCCGCAATACGAATTGCCAAATCTATGCGTTCCGTTACCAGATCTGCGGCTCTGTCCTGCACATCAATGTCGATCTCCACCTGCGGGTGCTCAGCCAGAAACGAATTGACGGCCGGGATCAACTGAGAAAAGCCAAACGACATGCTGGTCGCGAGGCGTATTTTGCCACGCAATTCATCGCGGTTGAGCAAGCGGTGTTGCAGCCCTTCTGCCTGCTCCACCCAGAGCTCGACCTCGCTCAGACACTGCTCGCCCGCCGTTGTCAGCGACACTTTGCGCGTGGTGCGGTTCAGCAGGCGCACATTGAGCCAGCTCTCCATCGCATCAATGTAACGCGTCACCATCGGCCGTGACATCTCCAGCCGATCGGCGGTCGCGGTAAAACTGTTGGTCGTCGCGACATCAATAAACACTTTGGCCGCAATCAGTCTGTCCATAATTAGCTCGATTTAAGAAACAATGATGCTAATTATTCGCTATATATCCGAACAAGTCCAATGCGTAAACTGCGTCCATCAACTCAACGAAGTGAACAGGACAACCTAATGAAAACCACACTTGCATTAAGCACAACCCTTCTTGTTTCTGGCGGCGCGCTGGCGGCACAACCTTTGACGCTGGATATCTACAATGCCGATGGCAACAGCTTCCATGTCAACTCAACTCTGGTTTATGGTGAAACCGAAGCGATGGTGATCGACACTGGCTTTACCAAAGCCGACGCACTGCGCATCGCGGCCAAAGTGGCCGATTCTGGTAAGAAACTGACCACCATTTTCATTAGCCAGGCGGATCCGGATTACTACTTTGGCGCGGAAGTGCTGCATGAACTGTATCCGAACGCAAAAGTGCTGACCACGCCAGCCGTACGCGCCACGATTGAAGAGAATCTGGCTGGCAAACTGGCGTTCTGGGCGCCGAAAATGGGCAGCAACGCGCCGGTGAAACCGGTATTGCCGACTGCGTACAACGGTCACACACTGAACATTGATGGCCGCACCATTGAAATCCGCGGCAACGAAGGCGAACTGAATCATCGTCCATACTTGTGGATTCCGGCAAATCAGGCGATTCTGGGCAACGTTGCAGTATACGGTAACGTGCATTTATGGATGGCCGACGCACAAAGCGATGCCGAGCGTCAGGCATGGACCCAGCAGTTGTCTGAAATGGCAGCGCTGAAACCGAAAATGGTCATTCCGGGCCACATGATGGCGGGCACAAAAACCGACAGCAGCGCGATCAAATTCTCGCAACAGTATTTGGCTGATTTCGCGAATGCGAAAGCGCACAGCAAAAATAGCCAGCAACTGATTGAAATCATGCAACAAGGTTACCCGACCGCTGGCTTGCCAATGGCACTGGAAATCGGCGCGAAAGTACACACAGGAGAGATGCAATGGTAACAGCTCACTATATTTTTGACCCGATGTGCGGCTGGTGTTACGGCGCCACCGCATTGATGAAAACCTTGGCAGCGCATCCCGATGTGAACTTGGTGATGCATCCGGGTGGCATGATGACCCGCAGCGCGCTGAGTGATGATTTTCGCCAGCACATTCTGGAAGCGGACCAACGCATCGCGGGCCTTACCCGCCAACCGTTTGGTGATGCGTATATCGCCAGAGTGCGCAGCGGCGAAACCATCATGCTCGATTCTTATCTCACGGCTCAGGCTATTCTGGCTGCTCAGTTGACAGGTCAGTCGCCGTTCGAGATGCTGAAACGCATTCAGGCAGGCCACTACGTCCACGGCTTAGCCGTCGCGGAACGTGACGTGCTTGATGGCCTCGCAGCTGAAATGGGCATTGACGCCGACAGCTGGCAGCAGGCAATGCAAGAGGCGAAAGCTTCGCTCATGCCAGAAATCGAACGCACCCAGATGCTGATGTCGCAATGGGGCTTGGGCGGTTTCCCGTCACTGGTGTTGGAACAAAGCGGTCAGTTCAAATCCGTTCCGCTCAGCCACTACTATGGACGTGAACGTGACTGGGATGCCCTCTGGCAATCCATCACTGCCAATTCGTAACCCTTCTTTCACAACGCACCGCTCTCGGTGCGTTTTTTTGCTTCTGCCTCTCCGCCTGCTAACAATCTCACCAACGCCTGACTTTTTTTCGAGTCATATCACTTTTTCTGTTGAATCTGAATCGGCTTCGCCTTAAGTTATAGACGTCTAAACGTCTTTGCGTTTAAACATCTAATAAAAATAATGAGGTTCTTACTATGTCAAATCATGCTGTCAGTGTTCTCGATGGGGGAATGGGTCGAGAGTTGGAAAAACGTGGCGCGCCGTTCCGCCAGCCTGAGTGGTCAGCACTGGCAATGATCGAAGCACCAGAAGTCGTACGGGACGTTCATCGTGCGTTTATTCAGAGCGGTGCCGAAGTGATCACCACCAACAGTTATGCTCTGGTTCCGTTCCATATTGGCGAAACCCGTTTTCATCAGGAAGCCCAGCTTCTTGCACACCGCGCGGGCGATGTCGCGCGTCAAGCCGTGCAACTAGAAGGCAAAGCGACTCGCGTTGCAGGTTCGATTCCCCCCCTGTTTGGTTCATACCGTGCTGATCTGTTCGATGCTACCCGTGTTGAAGAAATTGCCACACCGCTGATTAACGGGTTGGCGCCGCATGTTGATTTCTGGCTGGCGGAAACTCAAAGCCTGGTTGCCGAATCGGTGGCTGTGAAAGCCCTGTTGGATGAGCTGGATACACAACACAAACCGCTGTGGGTGTCGTTCACTCTTGAAGACGCAGAGCCCACTGATGTGCCGCGCCTGCGCTCGGGCGAAACCGTTGCCGATGCCATTCACGCCATGATCACACTGAACGTCAGCGCGATTTTATTCAACTGCTGCCAGCCGGAAGTGATTGAAGAAGCCCTCACTATCGCGGCCAGTATTCTCAAAAATACCGGCGCGCAGCAGATTCAGCTGGGCGCTTACGCCAACGCGTTTCCTCCTCAACCGAAAGATGCCACTGCCAACGATGGCCTCGACGAACTGCGCGCCGATCTCACCCCTCCTGCTTATCTGCTGTGGGCTGAAAAATGGCAACAGCAAGGCGCCACTCTGATTGGCGGCTGCTGTGGCATTGGCCCGGAACACATCGCGACGCTGAGCCAACACTTCAGCCACGCTGGGTGATGGCATGAGGAACACACAAAAAATTGGCCTGACGGCGCTGACCGCACTGGTGTTTAGCTCCATGGTTGGCGCAGGCATTTTCAGCCTGCCGCAAAACATGGCCGAAGTGGCGGGCGTCGATGCGATTCTCACTGGCTGGCTCATCACTGGCGTGGGTATTCTGCTGCTGGCGGGCTGCTTTCTTCATCTGTCCCGCCTGAGACCGGATCTCGATGGTGGTATCTACACCTACGCGCGCACTGGCTTTGGTGATGTCGCGGGCTTTCTTTCCGCATGGGGTTACTGGCTGTGCGCCACCATTGGTGTGGTCGGCTATTTGGTGGTGGCCTTTGCCGCCGTCGGCGCGTTTGTGGATACACCCGATTCGGTATTATTCGGCTACGGCAATACGCTCCCGGCGTTCATCGGTGAATCCATCATTTTGTGGTCAGTACATTACCTGGTGCTGCGCGGCGTGAAACAAGCGGCGTTCATCAACCTGCTTGCCACATTAGCCAAAAGCCTGCCGCTGATTGCGTTTATCGTTCTGGCTTACCTGGCTTTTGAGCCAGAGACCTTCAACTTCGATCGCTCTGGCAGCACGCTCGGCACCCCGTTTATGGAACAAGTGAAAAGCACCATGCTGATCACGCTGTGGGTTTTCACGGGCATTGAAGGCGCGATCGTGTTGTCGATTCGAGCCAAGCGCCGTGAAGACATCGGCAAAGCGACCTATCTCGGAGTGGTATTCGCGCTGGTGTTGTACGTGGCGATTACGTTGCTCTCTCTGGGTGTGATGAGCCGCGGTGACGTGGCAGCGCTGAGTAATCCGTCGATGTCTGGCCTGATGGCGCACATGAGTGGCAGTGTCGGTCAATGGGTCATTAGCCTCGGGCTGATTGTGTCGGTGCTGGCCTCGTATTTGAGCTGGATTCTTTACTCCGCCGAAGTGCCGTGTACCGCTGCGCAACATGGCGCATTTCCGCGCTTTTTTGCTCAGCAGAATGAGCAAGGCACATCGACCGCTTCTCTCACTCTGACCAGCCTGACGGTGCAACTCTGTTTGGTGCTGATTTTGTGGACGGGCGAGAGCTACAACACCTTGGTGTTGGTCTCTACCTCAATGATTCTGGTGCCGTACTTTTTGGTGGGCGCATATCTGGTGAAAGTCGCCTTTGAGCAGCGCTGTCGCTGGCCAATCAAAGCCATCGGTCTGGGCGCCAGTGTGTATGGTTTGTGGCTGATCTATGCCGCGGGGCTGAATAGCCTGGCGCTGTCGACCTTACTCTACATACCGGGATTGATGGTGTTTTTCTACAGCCGCCACAAGCATCGCCAACTGGCACTGCAACCTTAACCCTGCTCTTTCGTTTGCTCTGCCCTTTGCTTTTTGAAGGGCAGACGCGCACTGCTTTTTGCATCGTCATTCAGCTCCTGCGCCAGTTGCTTCCATCCGCTCACTTCATCACGGAAATAGCGCACTTGCTTCGGTGTCGCTAAACGCACAATCTGCACCACGTATTTGTCGCTGATGCTGTCGTTATACTTTTGCTTCGCTTTCAGCACCGGACTGTAGTACTGCTCCGGCTCAAACAACAAGGCTTGCAGATGAGTGCTGAACCTTGATTCATCATGGCGCTCATCAAGTAGGGTTCTGAGCTCATTGCGCAGACTGGCCTGAAACGCCATCCAATCGTTGGTGGTCACCTGCACCTCATTGGCCCACTGCTTCACCAGTGTTTGCTGCACTGGAGTCAAATCACCCAGCCACTGCTCCATCCGTTCGGAGATGCGTTCGACGTAACGGCCGCGGATTTCAGGTTCATTGAGCCCCTGATATTTATCGGCGAATTTCTTATGGCGCTTGGCCACACCCTGCAAAAACTCCTCAGCCTGCGAATCACTGAGGTTATTGGCTAGCTGATAAACGTCGGGAAGAAACTTACTCAGTAGACGCTGATAATGGTCATTGATCAACGCTTGCTGCTGCTTGAGATTCTGCTCGGTAAAGCTCGCCGGGTCGAGTGCTAGCCACTGATCGAGCTGCTCAATGTAGGCGGGCAGCTCGGCACTCTGGTGCCACTGGCTGAGCAGCATAATGCGATCGCTCAACCTATCTTCCTGCTCATCGGTCAAATCAACGTAATCTTCCAGATAGTCAATAACGATCCAGTCGATATTGTGATAAACAAATTTAGTGCCGCACCCCACCAGCACCAGCGTGCTGAGCAAAAGCGCTATCCATTTCGCCATGACGTTTTATCCCTGTTGCTCTGTGAGTAAACATAGTCATTGAAAGCTTGTTGCGCGACCTTAACTCACCAATATGACCGTCAGGCGAATACGTTCAAACTGGCGTGAATTTTTTTCTCAATCAACGTGATGAGTTCACCGTTGAGCTCATTGAGTGCCGGTTCGACGTTTTTCGCCAGCGGTAGAATGATTTGAAAATCGTAATGAATATCAAACCCCAGCGGCCTGACCACCACCCCTGCCCGTTTGGCATCACATGCAGAAACCGTATTAACAATCGAAAGCCCGGTGCCGTTGGCCACCAGCCGAATCGCCATTTCGCTCAATGACACCGTCCAGATTTTCTTAGGCGTGACTTGCTGGTCAGTCAGGTGCTGAGTAATCAGATTGCGGCTCTGCTCCGCAGGCTCGCCACAAATCAGCGTTTCGTTCTCGAAATCGCTGATCTCAATCACCGACTTCGCCGCCAGCGGATGGTCAGCCGGAATCAAACAGACGCCCGGTAACGAATGCTGAAAGCTCTGATAACGGGGATCGAGCCGAGTGTCCGTCGTGATGCCAAAGTCAAAGCGCTGCGCCACCATATCTTCCGGAATCTGATTGGAGCGGTACGAATAGAGGCTGATTTCCAGATCCGGAAACTGCTGGGCCAGTTGTGCGGCAGCCTCCGGAACCAGACTCATGGCAAACGAAGGCATGCTCACCACGCGCAGTTGGCCTGTCGCCTGTTCTCTCAGCCGATCGGCAAATTGCCGCAGGTGATTAAGACCTAAGTAGACCCGGTCAACTTCGTCATAGAACAGAGTGCCACGCCTTGTCGGCAGCAAGCGATTGTTGTGACGTTCAAACAATTCAAAGCCCAGGCGAGCTTCCAACTGCTTGATTAAGCGGCTGATAGCGGGCTGAGAAATCAACATCTTATCCGCCGCTTCCGTCGCACTGCTGGTCTTCATGATCCACATAAAGGCTTCAATCTGACTGTCCGTAAAACCCCGATGAGCCATAACTTTTCCTTATCGTCCAATAATCACAAGTCATTAGAAAGCGTAAAGGCAGCCAGTATACAGTTAAAAACAACAAAAATGTCACATTTGAACTCATATGCATAACATTTGGCTATGGGTAACACTTAGCAAAGGACGAGGCGATGATCGAAGAAATCTCCATCAATAATGAGCTGTTTACTGCCTGGCGACGCGACATTCACCAACACCCGGAACTCGGGTTTGAAGAGCACCGCACCGCCCAAGTTGTCGCCGACAAACTGACCGAATGGGGTTTCGACGAAGTCCATACGGGGATCGCCACCACGGGCGTTGTGGGTGTGCTGCGAGGCCGCACCGCATCAACTCGCACCATCGGCCTGCGCGCCGATATGGATGCGTTGCAGATGACCGAGAATAACGACTTCGGCCATGCCTCTTGTCATCAGGGGAAAATGCATGGCTGCGGCCACGATGGGCACACCACGATGCTGCTGGCGGCAGCCTGGTATCTGGCCCGCCACCGCAATTTCGCTGGCACCATTCACTTTATTTTTCAACCCGCCGAAGAAGGTTTAGGCGGAGCGAAAGTGATGATTGATGACGGCTTGTTTGAACGCTTTCCGTGTGACCGCGTTTACGGCATGCACAACATGCCGGGCATTCCCCAGGGCCATTTCTGGCTGCGTGAAGGGGCGCTGCTGGCAGGCTCCGATCGCTTCACCATTGAGATTCAGGGTAAAGGCGGCCACGCGGCCCTGCCGCAGCATGCCGTCGATCCGATGCTGGTTGTCAGCGCCATCATCAGCGGCGCACAAAGCATCATCAGCCGCAACACCTCGCCGCTCGACTCTGCGGTGCTGTCGTTTACCGATCTGCATGCGGGTTCCGGCACGTTCAACGTGATTCCAAGCAACGCGACCATGATGGGCTGTATTCGTACCTTTGATAACAGCGTACGCGAGCACGCTATCGAACGTCTGGAACAGCTGGTTGAGTGCACCGCGCGCGCTTATGGTGCCAGCGCGTCGGTAACCTTCCGTTCCGGCAGCTACCCAGCAACCATTAACGACGCTGATGCTACCCGCCTTGCCACCGAAGTCGCACGGCAAGTAGTAGGCGACGCGAACGTTAACCCCGACTGCCTGCCGCTGTCTGGCAGCGAGGATTTCTCATTCATGCTGCAAGCCGTACCGGGTTGCTACCTGCTGCTGGGCAATGGGTTGGAAGGCGAAACCGGTGGCATCTGCGTGCACAACCCTCACTACGATTTTAACGATGAAATCATTCCGGCTGGGGCCTCGTTTTTCGTGCGCCTGATCGAACGCGAATTGCCGGCACAGTAATCCAGATTTATCCCAAGGAGAATTTTTCATGGAAGAAAGCAAAACCCTGACCTCCGGCAACAGCTCCGGACTCATGCATCGCATTGCGAATATGGCGAATGCCTTACCGCATCCTTTCATCATGTTTTTCGCCCTGTTTGTCGCAACGTTACTGCTCTCGGCTGTGATGAGCGTATGGGCGGATCCGATTCATCACCCGGTGACCAATGAGCTGATTCAGGTACGTTCGCTGCTGAGCTGGGACGGTCTCAAGTTTATGGTTACCAAAGCGGTGACGAACTTTACCGGCTTTCGTCCGCTCGGCTTAGTGTTGATGATGGTGCTGGCGCTTGGTTTGATCCAAAAAACCGGTCTGGCTGACGCAACCATTAAGCGCATGCTGAGCAACGTCTCACCGCGCTTAATTACGCCTGCGGTCGTGATGACGTCGATCATCGGTAACCTGGTTTCAGATGCCGCAGTGTTCCTCATTCCGCCGCTTGCGGCCATCATGTACAAAACCGTCGGTCGCAATCCGATTGCCGGTATTGTGGTGGCCTTTATCGCCATTTTCGCCGGATTCAGTGCCAACTTCTTTATCGCAGGGACTGACCTGCTGCTCTCCGGGATCTCTACCGAAGTGGTGCAGAGTGTGCGTCCCGGCTATGAAGTCAGTGTGTTGGCAAACTGGTTCTTTATGTGTGTATCCGTGCCGTTTATTACTCTGATCATCACCGTGATGAACGATAAATACACCGAGCCGATGCTGGCGCGTTTTCATGTGCAGGAGACTGGAGACAGAAATGCGCAGCATACCCAACTGACAGACATTGAACGCCGTGCGCTGCGCAAAACCGGTCTGGTCGCATTGGGTTATGTCGCTGCGGTGGCGCTGCTGATTTTGCCGGAAACGTCGGGGCTGAGAAACCCGCAAGGTGGCCTGCTGCCTTCCCCGTTTATGAGCGGCTTGGTGCCGATCATCATGATCTTTTTCTGTTTGTGCGGCATCGTCTACGGGGTTTCGGTAGGCAAGATCAAATCGTCTGGTGACGTGCCGCGCTTAATGGAAGAAGCAATGCGCGAGATGTGTGGCTTTATAGTCATCGTTTTTATGGTGGCGCAGTTTATTGCGATTTTTAACTGGTCCAACTTAGCGATTGTCGGCGCGGTCAACGGCGCGGACTGGCTGCTGCACATGAATCTGCCTTCTTCTCTGGTGCTGGTCGGTTTCATTCTGTTGGCGGCGGTGGTTAACCTGTTTATTTACAGCGGCTCTGCGCAATGGGCGTTGATGGCGCCTATCTTCCTGCCGATGCTGATGTTGCTCGGCCTGGAGCCGGAAGCGATTCAGGCGGCTTACCGCATCGCGGATTCGTCCACCAACGTGATCTCGCCGATCAACCCATATCTGCCACTGATTCTGGCAGTGATACAAAACTACAATAAGTCGTTCTCGCTGGGGCACCTGCTGACCACAGCCATGCCTTATTCACTGGCAATTCTGTTTGGTTGGAGCGCGCTTTACTTCGTCTGGTACGGTCTGGGCTTACCTTTTGGTTTGTGACCTTTGCTTATCGCTCACAAAACGCCTTGTATCTTTCCGGTTTTGTGAGCATTTTTCTTCCTCACCCTCGCGATGGTGAGCATAAAAAAGCCAGCTTTCGCTGGCTTTTTTCGTTAGGAGAGATTCCACAATCTGGCGACGTTCTCGGCCAAATCGGCGAGGTTAAAGTCGGACTCTTTGAGCGCATCTTCCAGTGTCATGGCACGCGGCACGGCAGAAAACACCGCATCGATACCACATTGATACACCGCCTGGTAGTTGTCTCCGGTACAGCCGGAAAGCGCGATCACCGGAATATCAAACCGCTTGGCGACCTGTGCCACGCCCATCGGCGTTTTGCCGTGGACCGTTTGGCTGTCAATCCGGCCTTCACCCGTAATGACCAGATCCGCGCCCTGCACCAGCTCGGCCAGTCTGACTGTTTCAAGCACGATGTCGATACCCGGTTTGAGTACCGCTTGCGTGTAACCCAATAACGCAGCGCCCATACCACCCGCCGCGCCCGCGCCCGCCGTATCAATCACGCTTTTGCCGGTGGCGTGTTGGGTGAGCAAACCGAAGTTTTTGAGTGCGTCATCCAGCAATTCAACATCCGCCGGCGTTGCGCCTTTCTGTGGACCAAAAATAGCGGATGCGCCTTTCGGGCCACACAACGGGTTGTTCACATCGCTGGCGACCAGAATTTCACACTCGCTCAGCCTTGGATCGAGCGCGTCAATATCAATCTGCGCCAGCTCGGTCAGGCCTCCGCCCGTCAGCGCAATACTGTCGCCATCACGGTTGAGAAAGCGGGCGCCCAGCGCAGCCAGCATGCCGACACCAGCGTCATTGGTCGAGCTGCCGCCCAAGCCAATGATCAGCCGTTTCACACCTTGATCCAGCGCGTGACGAATCAGTTCGCCCGTGCCAAAACTGGTGGTCAGTTTCGGGTCACGTTGCGCCAGAGGCACATGGTGCAACCCACTCGCCGCCGCCATTTCAATCACCGCGGTCTGGCTATCGCCCAACATTCCGTAGAAAGCATCCACTGGCTTGTTTTGCGGTCCTTTCACTTTGAGATGCACCAGATAACCTTCGGTGGCATCCACCAGCGACTGAACCGTTCCTTCACCGCCATCAGCCACAGGTACTGAGACAAACTCTGCGTCCTGCCACACTCGTGCAAGCCCGGCATGGATGGCGTCACTGACCTGCTTCGCCGTTAAACTCTCTTTAAACGAATCTGGGGCGATAACCACTTTCATATCACTCTCCTAAATTAAATTACAGCAGGGCCAGGCTCAGGATATACACGACAACCATTGCCGTAATGCCCTGTACCAGTGTTGCCATGGTTTGTGCGCGGTACGCAAGGCCGACGCTCATACGGCTGAACTGCGACACCACCCAGAAGAAACTGTCGTTGGCGTGCGATACTGTCATCGCGCCGGCACCAATTGCCATCACGGTGAGCACGCGACCCATTTCGGAATCCAGACCCAGTTGGCTCAGCATTGGCGCAACCAGTGCAGAAGTGGTCACCAGTGCCACCGTCGAAGAACCTTGCGCCGATTTCAGTGCCGCCGCGACGATAAATGGCATAAAGATGCCCACACCCAGTGCCGATAGCGTGGTACCGAGGTAGTCGCCCAGTGGCGTCGCTTTCAATACCGCACCAAATGCGCCGCCCGCACCAGTGATGAGAAGAATCGGAGCCGCGGCGGTAATACCCTGGCTGATGCGTTCACCAAATTCGGCTACTTTGTTGTCGGATTTGAGCAAGCTCACCGACAAGAATAGACCAATCAGCAGTGCCGTCAGTGGCTGGCCAAGGAAGCTCAACACGTCAAAGAGTACGCCGTCACCGAGCGGATGGCTTGGGAATTTCGCCACAGAGCCAAGACAGATCAGCAGAATCGGCACGAAAATCGGCGCAAAAGCCTGAGTGGCGCTTGGCAGCTTGCCATAAGAGGCTTTCAGCGCTTTCCAGTCTTGTTTCAGGTGTTCTTCATGATCGATACCATCCGGCTCTACGTCCTTGAAACGGTTCGCCCACAGCATACCGGCAATCGCCGCAACCGCCGCTACGAACACGCCAACCGCAATCACCAGACCCAGATTGGATTCCAGCCCCAGGTTACCTGCCGCTGCGATAGGTCCCGGAGTCGGTGGAACAAAGGTATGGGTGGCGTAAAGACCCGTCGCCAGCGCCACACTCATCGCTACGCTGGAGGTGCGCAGGCGTTTGGCCAGCGACTCTTTGAGCGAGTTGAGGATAACGAAGCCAGAGTCACAGAACACCGGAATCGATACGATGTAACCAATGATGCTCATGGTGAGAGTTGGGAAACGCTCACCCAGCAGCTTAATCACGGTGTCTGCCATGGTAATGGCCGCGCCGCTTTTCTCCAGAATGATGCCGATGATAGTACCCAGCACAATCACCAGGCCGATGTAGCCCAGAATGCCGCCAAAGCCTGATGCGATGGTTTTCGCGATGCTCTCTGCCGGCAGTCCATAGGCAAACGCAGCCAGAAATGCGGCCACGATCAGTGCTAAAAAGGGGTGTAACTTAAATTTGGTGGTTGCGAGCACTATAAAAGCGATCACCGCCAGCAGAATGAGGATTAGACTCATACCAAAAACTCCATGTCATTTTTATCAGTGTCAGGCCTCAAAGCGGGCCTGTGTAGGGTGAGTCTATTATCCGGAGTTTATGGCGCGATTCCTTTAGGCAACTGGCCAAATAACTTTGGTGAATAACTGTAACATTTTGTGCATACGCACAAATTATCACTCATTTTGAGATCTGACACGCAATATATAATTCGACCAATCCAACGAAACTCTGGGTCGAGATCCCGGTGATCTCGGCGATTTTATCCAGTCGATAACGCAGCGTATTGCGGTGGATATACAGGGCATTGGCGCACTCGGACAGATTCCCTCCCTGCTCAAATAACACTTGTAGTGTTTTCATCAGCTGACCGGACCGATCACGCTGCTTGAGCTTCACGACCGCTTCACACAATTGTTCACCCTGCCAGTAGTCACGCAGTGGCGACATCAGTACCGGCAGTCGCAATTCCTCAAACAGATGCTTATGTTGCTTAGGCTGCTTCTCTTTTCCTATTCGCAGCACCTGCTTGGCACTTTGATAGGAAAGGTGCAGTTCACTCGGGTCGGGAAAGAGCTGGCCCAGCGCGATGTCATAACCATCGATATGATGCTCCGTCAGGCGGGCAATCAGTTTATCGATGCGCAGGCTCTCCTCATCACTGGTCCAGTGTTCAGGATGTTTGACTGGCTTTAACACCACGATTTCGTTCATCGACACCACCGCGACCAAGTTGTCACGTTCCGGATGCTCAAGCAGGTCGACCACCTGACGCACGCTGTCGACATTTTTGGCGGATGTTTGCTGGCGAAACTCAATCACCACCGCCACTCTCGGCTTTGTTACATCGAGTGAAAGGCGCGTCGCCCACGCCTGCAATTCATCATGTGACAGCGGATGACTGATCCAGGCCGAAATGAACTCTTCGCGGTGGCGGCGATCCCATTGCAACTGCTCAATCAGTTCAGCCTGGTCGATGATCATTTCCGCACTCATTTTAACCAGATTGGCGAACTCGCGAATCTCGTCCGGTTCTCCGGTTACGCCAACCACCCCCACCACCTGCTGACCTTGCATCAGCAGCATATTGATGCCCGGTTTAACGCCCTTCAGCGACTGGCAGCTTTGCGAGTTGAGCTCAATCGAATCACCATGCTTCAACGCCAGAATGGCACCGTCGTGCACATGGCCGATACGTCTGCGGTCGCCGCTGCCGATGATGATGCCGGCATGATTCATCACGTTGATGTTGTAGCCGATGATCGACATCGTGCGGTCAACGATCTGCTGCGCCAGGTTTGCATCTAACATGATGTTCTGTCCTAATGTTCAAAGGGGTTAACGGTGAGCTTATATACGCAATTGTCACCAGCGTCTTTCTCAATCGCTGTTTTTGTGAGTAAGCACAACTCAGCCGCTTTCAAACTTGTCATCTGTTAAGGAGAACCCGATGAAACCACAAGTCGTGCTGTACAAATCGCTTCCACCCGCCGAGCTTGCTAAGTTACAGAGTCACTTTGATGTGATTGAGTTTGACGGTGTTAATGACGGCAACCGCGCCGAATTTATCCAAGCACTGACACGCGCTGAAGGTACTATCGGTACGGGTGTGATGATGAGCGCCGATTTACTCGACCGCGCACCAAAGCTCAAAGCGATGGCCACCATTTCGGTCGGCACCGACCAGTTTGACCTCGACTACCTGAGCCAGCGCGGCATTCCGCTGATCCATACGCCGGGCGTGCTCAATGAAACCGTCGCCGATACCGTGATTTTGCTGGCGCTGGGCGCAGCACGACGAGCGGGTGAACTGTCTGCGATGGTGAAACAGGGACGCTGGACCCAGAATCTGACCGAAGCACACTTTGGCGTCGATTTTCATGGCAAAACGCTCGGTATTATTGGTATGGGCCGCATCGGGTATGCGGTTGCCAAACGCGCTCACTATGGCTTTGGCATGCCGATTTGCTATCACAATCGTTCCGTCAATGTGGAAGCCGAACAGGATTTCGGCGCCCAGCGGATGGATCTTGAAGACCTGTTACAAATCGCCGACTTTATCGTTGTGTTAGTGCCGCTGAGCCCGGAAACCGAACACCTTATCGGCGACAACGAATTTAATCTGATGAAACCGAGCGCGGTGTTTATCAATGCCGCACGCGGCAAGGTGGTCGATGAGCCCGCGCTGATTCGGGCCCTGCAAACTGGCGCCATTCGCGCGGCCGGGCTGGATGTTTTCCAGACTGAACCACTGCCTGCGACCTCACCGCTCACCCAGCTCGACAACGTGTTTTTACTGCCTCATATCGGTTCGGCAACCCACGAAACCCGCCTGAGTATGGTGCAGTGCGCCGTCGATGGCTTGATTGCCGCCATGCAGGGTGACTATTCCGACGCGTGCGCCAACCGAAAGCAGCTCGAACAGACCATCGTCTAACCCACACGGCGCACCGTAAGGTGCGCCTGTTTAGTGCGTCATCACCACCTCAGAAAAATCGACCCAGCCGTTGGAAAGCAATTCGGTGATGGTGACCGACTTGGCGACAGACAAGTTTTGCTGAACATGAAAACGCGGCAGATAGAGCCCTTTTTTGATCAGCTTCTTCTCCAAAGATTGGTAGGCTTTAACGCGCTTAGATTCGGATAACGGATAGATGCTCGCCAGCTCTTGCTGAAGCCACTGCATCTGCGCATCGGTCAAACAGACTTGCACGTTGGTGCTCGCCAGCAACCAACCGAGCCAGGACATGTCGACATCATCACTAAAGACTTCGCCGGACAGAATAATATCGGCCTGTGACAGATTCGGTTTTCGGCAAAATTCAGGAAACGGTAACACCAGGACCTGACACAGAATCCCAAGCTCACTGAGTAAATCCGCAAGGTGGTGTGCGTATTCGATGTGCTGTCCCAACTCGTAGGTGAGCAGCTGTAGCGGCTTTGGCGGTTTATCCAGTTGCGCCGCGAGTTGTCTTGCCAAACCAAGATTGGCCTGCAATGGCTCTGACGGTGTGGATAACATTCCATTTGCTTTGGCAACGTTGTCAGCAAACGAAGCGGGGACACCTAACGCATCAATGATGGCCATCAGTTTCTTGCGGCGATTCAGACTGCTGAGCCACGCTGAACGATTGGCATTAAGCAACACATACTCGCAGCCCGCTTCCCATTGCGCTTTCTGCTCGTATTCACCCTCATGGTTATCCAGCTCCAGCAACGGATGGAAAAGATGACTGTTGGGCGCAAAATCTTTGGCTTTGTCGCCGATATTCCACACTTCGATGCCATCGACCCACGGGCGATAGCCGTGATAGTAACGCGACACTTTCATCAGCGTGCGCCATTCGGTTTGCTCTACCAGTTCAAAAGGACCGCTGCCGATAACATTGGCCCCGCGCCCTTCACTTCCCTCCGTCCAGAATGCAATTCCCATCGCTCCGGTGCAGAGCAGCTTGGGCAGAATATGGCGGGCTTGAGAGCTGATGATTTCGAGGCGATAGCGGTCAAGCACTTCAATGCCGTCAATCAATTGATACAGCAAGCGGTAATGCTCAGACGTAGTAACCAGACGTTCGAAATGCTGTCGCACCGATTCGGCGGTCAAAGGTTCACCATTGTGAAAACACAGCCCTTTGCGCAGCGTGATCGCCATGCCGCGCTCGGTGGTTTGAAAGATCTGAGCTAAATCGCCGCGATAGCAGCGCGCTTGCTCATCAAACCGCAGCAACTTGGCATACAGATAGTTGGCCAGATGCTGCTCAGTGCGACGCGTGATCCCAACCGGGTCAAGGTCGTGCGTACCACGATAAAAGGGGATTTGCAGAATATCTTCGTCGTGGCTGCCTGTTTGATAACGAGCAATGTAGGCGGCAATAAAAGCTTCACGTTGCTGTGGTGCAATCAGGCTGACAGCGAGATCTACTTTGCCTTCTTCAATCCAGCGACGCGCTTTGTTTTCGAGCATGGGTCTGGGATCTTTGAGTAAGGTTGCTGACGGAAAGTTACCGCGCCCGACCGACGGTTGCCAGCGAATCACGCCGTTATCCACCAGCTTTTTCACCACCAGTTGCGCGTTGCGTTTGGTGCAACCCAGTTCGTGCGTGAACGTGTCCAGAGAGAGCGGCGTTGGTGTATTAAGCGCCAGACGGTCACGCAGCAAGGTTAATGCCTTCCAGTAATGCATAAAGACGAAATCCTTTTTCTATTCTTCTATTTTTCTTCATCTTTTTATTTCGATAATGAATAAACGTCTTCGTGAAAAAGGAACCTAAAATGAACACGTTAACGGATTATCGAACTTCCATCTGGAAAAGTTCCAGCTTTGTCATTCTATTCTCAAGCGCTTTTTTTGTCGCATTAGGAAGCAAAATATACGACTTAGCTCTCCCATTGTTGGTCTACGATCTGACCCAATCCTCTGAGATGATGGGTTGGATGCGCGCCGTCGAATTTCTGCCTAACCTGCTGCTGGCGCTATTTATCGGTGTGTGGGTTGATCGCTTTGATAAGAAGCAGTGGTCGCAGGTAATGCTGCTTGGCCAGATCGTCACCATTCTTATCTCCTACTCAGCGGTAAACTGGATGACAGAGCCGCTGTATGTGCTGTTTCCGTGCGCGTTTTTGATGATGGCGTTTAACTACGGCTACCATAATGCGCGCATGGCGATGCTCAAACTGGCGCTGCCGCAAGAGCAACAAAATACCGCCACCGCGCGCATGAGCTCGCTATACAGCCTGATGGAAACGGTCGGCCCCGTGCTCTCCGGCGCGTTACTGCTGCTGTCTCAGTTGCATCAGATTTTTCTCGGGCTTGCTCTGCTCTGGTTGCTGGCCTACTGGCAGCTCAATCGTTTGACGCTTGAAACGCCCCAAGTGAGCGACCATCCTCCGCTGTGGCAGGCGCTACGCGAAGGTTGGCAGGTTCTTTACAATGAAAAGAACATGTGGCTGATCACGCTGGCGGTGATGGTGATCAACACCACTGGCTCAATCTTCTGGATTCAGTCGATCTACTTTGCCAAAGCGGAATTGTCGCTAAGCGCCATCGAAGTCGGCTATATGGTCGCCGCTTCGGGCATTGGTGGGGTACTGAGCGCATTTGTGGCCGACAAAGTTCGCCGTCAAATCGGCCTGGGGAAACTGCTCATCCTCAGCATTGCGCTCGAATCGGTCGGGTTTGTTCTGCCAGTGCTGAGCCCGACGCCGATGATGTTGATCGTGGCCTTTTTCTGGGTCTCGGCGGTGGGGCTGTTCAGTAACATCTGTATCTGGAGCTATCGTCAGGAAGCGTTTTCGCAGCAGCATCTCGGCCGTATTGCCGGCCTGACGGGTTCACTGTTCAAGCTGTTGATGCCGTTTGGCTTAGCGGCTTCCGGCTACTTAGTCACGCGTTATGGCTCGGCGGAACTGTTTAGCGTCTGCTTTGCCGTGCAATTTGTGGTAGCGATTTTCCTGCTTTTCAGTAGAGTGAGAGCGATACCGTAACGGAATACCTCACAGATTGAGAATGATGGATGAAGCTCTCTTATCGCCCCGCCACTGATGCCGATTACCTGTTCGCTTTTGAGCTGAAAAAGGCCACTGAACAAGATTTAGTCACACGTAATTTTGGCTGGGACGAAGAGCTGCAATGGGAGCTTCATCGTCAGGAATGGAAATCCGGTTTGCCGACGATCATCTGCATCGATGACCAACCCGTCGGCACTTACATGCTGCATGATAAAAATGACACTCTCTACTTTTCCCGCTTTTTCATTCTGCCCGACTATCAGGGACAGGGGGTTGGCGGCCAAGTATTAAAATCGGTGACGGAGTTTTCTGACAGAACAAATCTCCCCTGCGTTTTATGCTATCTGCAAGGTAATCGCGCCGCTAATCTTTATCAACGCTTTGGCTTTCGTACTTATCGTGAAGATGCGCAATTCGTCTATATGAAATATCGCCCTGGAACCCATCTCTGATATTTTCCTTCATTTCTCACTATCTCTTTGTCATTTCATCACTTACTTATCCATCGCCTTCAATTGGAAACGGTTTCATTGCCCGAAATCAATGTGCCATAGGGATGAGTTTTTTATAGTCGTTGAGCGTTTTTCAGGGGGAACGCATTACCAACAACAATAATATTCATCAGAAGAGACTTACCATGATTCGCTATTACAAAAATAAAACCGTGGGGTTCCAGCTACGTGCTGTCATGGCGATATGCCTGCTGATTGCGTTCAGCAGCATCGCCGCTCTGGTTTATCACAACGCGTCACGCATTCTGCTCGACGCCACACTCAAGGAACAGCAGTCCAAAGTCGATGCGATGGCGAAAACCATCGCCGGCCAGTTTGACGCTTATCTGGAAACCGCGCAGGTTCTGGAGTCCACTTTCCAGCACGGCTACCTCAATGGCACCTCAATGCAAAGCAGCAGCGTTGAGTTCCAAGGACATGAGGTCAACGACATCGTGCAGAACGGCGTCAGCCTGATCAACAACAATACGGTGGTGGATAGCTTTACCCGCGACACCGGCGCCGTGGCGACGATTTTTGCTTCGGCCAATGGTGACTGGCTGCGGGTTGCCACATCACTCAAAGATCACTCAGGTAACCGGGTGATCGGCACATTGCTGGGCCGTGACCATCCGGGTTATCAAAAGCTGATGAGCGGTCAGCCTTACTACGCGCAGGTGACGCTGTTCGGTCAACGCTACATCACTTACTACGCCCCGATTAAAAACCATAACGGCGAACTGATTGCTATCTCCTTCATCGGTTTACCAGTCGAGAAAGCGGCGCAGGACATCTTTGACACCCTCAAAGCTGTCGCCTGGGGTGATACCGGCTATACCGTAGTGGTCGACAACAGCGAAGACCATCGTGGCCAGTACCTGTTGCATCCAACCATGGCAAATGGTTCCAATTCCATCATCAACACCACCGACGCACAGGGAAACAAGCCGTTTTCCGCGATTTTCCAGCAAGCCAGCGGCCTGATCCTCTACCCGAGCCAGACACAAGACGGCATCAGCGAAAAATACATGGTGTACGCTGAGATCCCCGGCTGGGACTGGAAACTATTGGGCGGTACCTATACCGCAGAAGTGACCAAAGCAAGCCGAGATTTGCTTGAATTGATCGTGCTTATCTCGGCACTGGTTGCGGCGGCCACCTTTGCGGTCGTGACGCTGTACATCATTCGCACCACCAAACCGCTCACGGTGTTAACCGGATACATGGAGCGTCTGAGCCAGGGGGAAGTCAGCCTCAGCGTTGCCAAAGGGGATGCGCAATCGGCCAATGAAATTGTGCGCCTGACCAACGGTGTGGCCGACATGGCGACGCAACTCCACGTGCTGGTGAGCGATATTCGAGGCACCAGCGATAAGGTGCACAGCCAGTCCGGTAGCGTGCTGAGCGATGCTCGCCACAACCTGCGCCAAGCAGATGCACAGCAACAACAAGTTGAGCAGGTGGTCACCGCGATTGAAGAGATGGCGACGTCGGCACAAGCCGTCGCGCAGCAGGTTGAAGCGATTGCCGGCAACGTACGCGAAGCGGATCTCAACACCCAAAGTGGTTTGTCGGTGGTGGAAATGGTGTGCATTGATGTCGCCCAGCTCAACGATCAGCTCGATCAATCGGCGGCGGCGATCAATCAGGTCAGCGATGACAGTGCCAGCATTCATGCGGTGACCAAAATGATCGATGAAATTGCCGAGCAAACCAACCTGTTGGCGCTCAACGCCGCCATTGAAGCCGCGCGCGCCGGGGAACAAGGCCGAGGTTTTGCGGTCGTGGCAGACGAAGTCCGCACTCTTGCGCACCGCACGCAAGTGTCGGTCAAAGATGTGGTCACCATCATTGATAAGCTGAAAGATTCCACCAGTAACGCGGTGTCACTGATGAAGATGAGCCAGCACAACGCCAACCAGGTATTAGATAAAGCTCAGGAAGCCGGTACCTCGCTGGAGTCTATCGCCGATCAGATTCGCGATATCGCTGGACAGTCGGATGCGATTGCCGCGACCGCCGAGCAGCAAGCGCAAGTGTCTCAGGAAGTGGCCGCAAGCGCAGCGCAAATTAGCCAACTCAACAGCGAAAGCCGCGATACCACCGCGCAGACCTCACACAGCGCCGATGAGCTTTCTCAACTGGCGAGTCATCTCAAACAACAGGTCGATTTCTTCCATTGATCGCCTGATAAAAGAGCCGCAATTGCGGCTCTTTTTTATTCCTCGGTAGCGGGTCGTTTACACCGATACATTGCGGGCGATCATCAGCACTTCATCGGCTGAATAGAGGTTGCTGATGGTGGTTTCCACCTCTGCTCCCAGCGTCTCGCGATAGAGCTGCTGCGCGAAGTTATCCGCGCGGGTGGTCACCAGAATGTGTTTCACCGTTGAGCCCTGCTTGCTCAATTGCGCTTTGACCAGAGGCAACGAAGCGGCGATCAATTCCCGTCCAATGCCCTTGCCCTGATGCTCGGGGGCAACCGCCAGCTGCTCCAGTTCCAGCACGGCTTCCGGCCGGAATCCACTTTTCTGAACCCAGATGATGTAACCGACAATCTCGTTGACCTGCTGCGCGACAAAACAGAGATAACGGGGCGCAGCATTGAAATTACACTGCAGCCACTGCTGCGAATGGCGTTGTCTGGGAAACGCAGACTGGTGAACCAAAGCAGCGGCAGGAATATCCTCGGCAAGCATAAAACGAACGGTCATAACATTCTCCGAAATCAGACTTAGCGCCACTTTAGCATCTCCTTCCCTTTAATTCTGAGTGACAAGCACACTAAACCTTGAAGCGACTCACCAATCGATCCAACTGCGTGCATTGCTGGTTGAGGGTTGCACACGAGGATTTGGTTTCGTGCACCATATCAACCATACGCGAAGCGTTGTCAGCCATATGCTGAATGCTGCCGTTCAGTTCTGAACTGACCGTCGTTTGCTGGGTTGCAGAGGCTGCGATCTGGGTATTCATATCATTCATGTGCGCGATGGAAGCGGAGATCTGCTGCAACGAAGCATTCGCTTGTTCCACTTCATCCATTGCCTTTTCCCGATGCGCTGAGCTGTCTGCCATCACTTTTACCGCCTGTGACGCGCCGGATTGCAGGCTTTCAATCATCTGTTGAATCTGCCCGGTGCTTTGTTGCGTGCGGCTTGCCAGGCTGCGCACTTCATCGGCCACCACCGCAAAGCCTCGGCCCTGCTCGCCAGCCCGCGCGGCTTCAATCGCGGCGTTAAGCGCCAGCAGGTTAGTTTGCTCGGCAATACCGCGAATCACATCCAACACGGAGGCGATACTGAGCACTTCCTGATCCAGTTGATGAATAGTTTCTGTCGCGCACAGCATCTGTTCCGACAGTTGATTAATGGAGGTCACCGTCGCACTCGCGGTTTGTTGTGCACTCGATACATCCTGATGCGCTTCGTGGCTCGACTGTGCAGCCTGGCAGGCGCTGTCGGTCACCGACTGACTGGTCGCCTGCATTTCGTGCACGGCGGCGGCGACTAAATCATTCTCCTGCTGCTGCGCCAGCGAAAACGCACTGACCTGATCCGCAGAGTGAACAATCACCTGCATTTCCCGCCGCAGTGCATTGCTCAGCTTGGTCACTTCTTGCATCGTATGGTGAATCTGAGAGACGAACTGGTTGAACGCTTTGGCAACGTGGCCCAGTTCATCATTGCTCTGCTCAGGAAGGCGCTGCTTCAAATCGCCCTCGCCTGACGCGATATCCACCATCGCCTGTTCAATGTTACGAATCGGTTGCAGCACAAAGCGAAACGCAACCGCGAAGGCGGCCATCGCGCTCAGCAGCGCACACACCAGACCGATTTCAAGGATACGCTGCGCCACCTGCTGGCTGCGCTCAAAATCTGCCTGCAACTGCGCCTTTTTGTCATCAAGCCGATTACTGATGGTTTTCAGCTGCTTACGAATGACCTTAAATTCAGAGTCGAGTTGGTTATGGATCTTTGCGTAGTACTGATCAGCCTGATAAGGATGAGTAAACACTGGCTGATACAACTGCACCCAACGATGGGTTGCCGAAAGGAGCTGATCAAGATCGTCTTGCACCGACAACGGCAGCAACTGCTGCTCAATCAACGTCGCCACTTTGGCCATTCGGGGCGCGGCCTTGTAGGCATTGTCGTCAAATTCCGCGCTGTAGTACTCGATCGACGCTTGGTCCTGATTAAGCAATACCCCCTGCGCCGCATGCATCACCTGATAGAGATCGCGGTAGGCGTCATCAAGGCTGAACGCCACAGGATACATGTGTTGATTGAGGTTCTGAGTAATTTTTCGCTGTTGTTTGGACTGGTAGATGCTTGATGCGGTCACCAAGCCAAAAGTAATAACAATCAATAAAATAGGAATGGATAACTTGTATTTAATCTTCATTTCAACATCCGCAGATTCACTTCAAAATATACGGCAACTATTGTTACCGCCGCAGCGAGTGCAAACGTTGATACGCATCGGGATTCAACCGCCAGCAAATTTTCATTTGGGTTAGTTTTGACCCATAAAAAAGCCCCGGAACCGTCCGGGGCTTTTTTATACTTTAGTTAGCTTTGGTAAGTTTGTTCGTCCAACTCACCTTCGCTTTTCGCAACCAGAACGGCCACCATCATGTCACCACAGATATTGATGGTGGTGCGTGCCATATCCAGAATACGGTCGATACCAGCGACAATCGCCAGACCTTCAATTGGCAGACCCACTGTGCTCAGCACCAGTGACAACATGATCAAACCCGCGCCCGGAACACCGGCAGTACCAATCGATGCCAGTGTCGCGGTCAGGATAATCGTGATGTAGTCCGACGTTTGCAGATCAACACCAAATGCCTGAGCGATAAACAGTGCGCACACGCCCTGATAAAGCGCGGTGCCGTCCATGTTGATGGTCGCACCCAGAGGCAGAACAAAGCTCGACACCCCTTCCGATACGCCCAGCTCTTCACGTGACGCTTTGATTGTCGCAGGCAGAGTACCTGAGCTGCTTGATGTGGTAAACGCAACCGCCGCAGGGTTTGAAATGCCACGCAGGTATTGGATTGGGTTCAAACGGCCCAGCAGCGTCAGCAGACCGCTGTAGAAAATACCGATGTGGATCAGCGCGCCGATATAAACCGCAGCAATCACTTTGATCAGCGGCATCAGCACGTCGAGGCCATACGTACCCGCAACCCACGCCATCAGACCAAAGATGCCGTAAGGTGCCAGCTTCATCACGATTTCAGTCAGCTTGTACATGGCTTCGGCCAGGCTTTCAAACACCTTCACCGCAGGTTCGCCTTTCTCGCCAACCAGCACCAGAGATACCCCCAGGCCAATCGCAAACACGATGATTTGCAGAATGTTACCCGCTGCCAGAGCGTTCACCGGGTTTTGCGGGATCATCGCCAATAGCGTTTGGACCAGAGGCGGCGCAGCTTTACCTGCTTCATCCAGATCTTTCGCCACCATATTCAGGCCGGCACCCGGCTGAAGCAGAGCTGAAAGCGCCAGACCAATGGCAATCGCCACCGCGGTGGTACCCAGATAAAGGATAATCGCTTTGGCACCGATACGGCCCATCTTGCGGGTATCTTTCATCGATGTGATACCGACGATCAATGAACAGAAAACCAGCGGTACGATCAGCATTTTGATCGCATTAATAAACAGTGTGCCGATGGGTTTAAGCAGCGCAGCGCTTGGGCCCATCAGAGCGCCCACCACGATACCCGCGACCATACCAACCAGAATTTTCTTCCATAACGCCATACCTGACCAAAATCCCCGACGGGGCAATTGTGCTTGAGTGTCCATTTCTTCCCTTGTGAGTTGTAGATTGCTAGTGAAAACGACCAAAAAAAAACAAAGCGCCGATTACACAATAAAAGTGCTCTTCGGTAAACAGTCACAAAAGGCCAGTTTTCACTCAATTTGTAGAATAAACAGCCAATTGAACAATCCGAATTATCAATTGAAAGCACAAACGACATCATTCACACGGTGAAAATCATTCATTTTTGACATAAATATCAAACATTTAATCAAACATTCAGATGAAAATAACTGTCAGATCGGTCACAAAATCAAGTGGGTTGAGCCGGGGTAAAAAAGTCAATTTGACAGGTCAGACTTGTCAAAAAGTGACCGATTAAGGAAAGGGGAATGAATAAGTATGAAGAGGCAAATCAGGCATCGCTGGCTCAACGCGGGCAGGCCAGCGAGCGAAACGAACGAGCTAAGCTTGCAAAGCGATGATCGCTTCCATTTCCAGCAGCAAATCCGAATGGATTAGGCTGGAGATTTCCACCAGCGAACAGGCGGGCAAATGTCCGTCGTAGAAGGCAAACAGTTGCTCTCTGACCGCCGACAATTGAGCAATATCTTTGAGAAATATCGTCACTTTCACGATATCGCCCTTAGAACGTTTTTCTTGTTTGAGGACACCTTCAATCTGTGCCAGAACCTCGGCACATTGTTCTTGAAAACCACCAGCCTGAGCTTTGGTACCAAGCGCCGTTAATCCGGAAAGATACAAAGTTTCGTTGTGTTTGGTGGCATGCACGTAAGGCCCCACCGCTTCGGGTAAAGTATCGTAATTCACTCTTTGTACCATGTGGTTCTCCTTAACTGATGTACTGAGTCAGCTCGACGTGTGGCGCTCAAGGCGAAAAATACGACTCTTTTACGCCGCAGCCGTCGACCGATTCACCTTACCAGAAAAACAGCGACGAGTAGCGGGGGTAGAATCAGATTTTCTACCACATTTCTCTTTTTCATCACTCACTTAGTCCGTGACGCAAAGATGAACCCGACTCAGAACTTCCAGCGCAAACTGAGGTTAAACACATCCCGCGTAAAGCGATGGTGTTCGATCAGCGGTTTAGCATAGTCAAAGGAGAGATGAACGTTGCGGCTGTAGCCAGCCTCAAACCCGACCGCAGCGGACGCCAGTTCGGAATAAGGCAGTGTCAGTCGCTCCTGCTCGGCGTTGGCGTAGTCCACTAAGATAAACGGGTTGAGATAATACTTTTTGCGGCTGTTTCGCTGCATGAATTTCAACTCAGCCCCATATCCGCGATCGCCTTCCAGCGTTCCTTCGGGATAACCTCGGGAAAAATTCACCCCACCGTAGCTAACCCGCTGAGAAGGCACGATGCTTTCGCTGGCATATACGCCATTACCTCTCAGTGACACAAGATAGCGACTGGTTAGTTGATAAGAAGAGAGCACATTCATTTCGTAAAAACGAAAACCGTCATCGTACAACTGACTGTTACCCAAATCGCTGGTGTAATCGAACGCGCTGGGCACACTTTGGTTCACGCCCACACCGACCGAGAAACTAAAATTTTCCTGCGTGTGCTGCGAAGTGACATACAGCGAAGCAATAAGGTATCGAATGGAATCATCAAGTTGCCCGAGATAGGTATCGTTGTATGAAAGATGATATTCCCGGTCTTCTGACTCATACAGCAATCCTACTTTCGCCGTCAGACGCTGGTTTTTATTGAGGATAAATGGATAAGACAAGTCGTAGTTGGCCGATTGGCGCTCAATTTTGTTGTCGATAGAGACTTGGTTACCGTTGATCGGCAACTCGCTCTCTTCGCTGTCCTGATAGTAAGTCAGATTGAGCGCGCTGCTTAACCCATCACTGCCTAATGCGTGGGTGAAGTTTGCCGAGTAGAACTGCTGGTCGTGATTGTCGATCGGAACCAGCGCATTCATCGTCAGGCTTTGCAGATAAGAGCGGTTAGCGTTCAGCCTCAAGCCGACCGACATGCTCTTATCGGAATCTTTTTGCATGGCGTAGCCGACAAAGGGTTCAATCATCTCTCGGTTTTTCTGTTCAATGCGAAATGACGTTGCTCCGGACAGCGTTTTAGGCCTTGGCAGTGACAACGTAAACTGATACCCGGGAATGTCGTTAATCAGAGCAATCGCACGTTCCAGCGTTTCCTGACGCGCGGGCTTCTCTTGCAGGACGTCAGCCAGAATATCGTCGATCCTCTCTTTAACATGCGGGTCGTCAACAACGATTTCGCTGCGAATGATATAGCCCTCCACTACGGTAATGGTGAGCTTGCTGTCAGCGAACCCGTTGCGGCCGACGGTGGCAAAAGCCAGTGGAAATCCGTTGTCGTGAAAACGGGCGGACACTTTATCAATCGCAATTTGTACCAGATCTTTTTGGTATGGCTGCCCAATCAGAAAGTTGACGTCCTGCGCAATGAGCTGCAAATCCAGTGAGGTGCCACCGACAAAGTGAATGGCTTTGATAGTGCTGTCACCTTGCGACTCAACTTGGCCGACTATTTTCTCGACCGGGGAGAGTTCAGTAATGGGTTGGTTTGTGTCCGGCTCCTGTTGAACAGGTGGCTTAACAAGCAGTGGAGGCTCAATCGCCCAGGAGGATGCAGAAGCAAACATCAAGCTGATGCCTGCAAAATAAAGCGGCTTCTTTTTTACCATTGATTACTCCTGCGGGGCCCTGGCATCAGGCCCCGCGAATCTAAGCAGACAACATCAGTTACCCAGTAATGGTGATAACACCTGAGTATTAAGGTAATTCAGTAAGTTAGTTTTTTCGCTTGAATCCGATGCCACGACACTGCTGTCGGTAAACACATCGTCGGATATTTTGGTCAGAGAGAGCGTATTGACCGTTGAGCCCGTCAGCGAGCCCACAATGGTGGTCAGGCTTTGTGCCGAACTGGTCAGCAGGCTTTTCAGCGGCGTTGAAGAAGTACTGACGCTATCCAGATTCAGCAGCGATTGATTGAGATCGAGTGAACCAATCAACCCCGCATCCAAACTCAGCACGTCACCCAGTCTTTGCGTCACCAAGGTCAGATTGCCTTGCACGTCGGTATACAACCCGCCGCCACTGCCCAAATCGAGATCATTCAGGTCATTCAACTGGCTGGTACTGAGTTTGTCTGACAGCTGATCTTTCACCGCAGCCAGCGTGGTATCGTCGCGGTTCAGTTCGTTGAAGAGCAGCGCCGTCACACCGTGTTCGCCGACGAATACCGTCCCCAGATTTTCAACCGTGCCATTAGCATTCATCAGCAGCGCCGTGGTTCCCTGCTTGAGGCTGGTAGAAGAGAGATAAACCAAGCTTGGCAAGGCACTCTTCAAATCCTGAGGTTTATCGACGATCACCAGCGCATGACCTTTCAGATCAATCATGTCGCCAACCTGAACCAGTATCGGAGCCGTCATCACCGAAACCCCTTCAGTCAGGCCGTACAACCCGCCCTGTTCTGAGGTGTGATACTCAAGCCACTGGCCGACATTTTCGACCGTGCCCCCCAAATCAGAAACCGTCTCTCCGGTATAAGTCAGTAAACCTGTTTTGTTGTTGAGCTGAACAAACACAGGGAGCGCGTCTAGCTGAGCGATCGCATCCCCCGTTGAGACGACCGTTGTACCCAGTTGCGTGGTCGCTTTCGTCGCACCTTGCAAGGTCGTTGAGACGTAAGAGTTGTCCACCTCTAACGATGAAGTGCCAAGCGGTAAACCATCACCAAGTGCACTGACAACTTCGCCCAGATTAACCAACACATCTCCGGATCCGGTCGTGATCGTGTCCAAAGTATCGGTCAGTTGACTCTGTGAAATCACTCCCCCCGATTCAGACACAAGATTTTTGTCCGATTGACTGCTGGTATTAGCGGTGTCCGTTGTCACGTCTTTACTTGTCACATCCTGAGAACTTCCGGAATTATTGGAAGCCACAGAACCGTTGCCACTGCAAGCGGCTACCGCTAATGCGGCCAGTGCGGTGACAATCGCAGTTCGATACACATTGACCATCGTATCTCTCCTTTATCAGATATTTCCTAGGCGATTCGCTTAGGTTGATGCGCTAAAGCGAGGTAAACGCGCTTCAGCGGCTAACGTATTGTTGAGCATTGCTCAAACCCGATTGGGAAATAAAAATGGCTTAAAAATAAGTCGATAACTTCAATATCATCCCCAATTCTTCTATTCATAAATTGAGGACAACTGCCATTAAACAGGCGAAATATTGGAGGACTTTTCGATGTTTAAGTAATACAACATCGGGAAAAGTAGAGATAAACAGAAAAAATCAACGCCAACCAATATCAAATATTTTCTTATTATCATCGGCCATACTTAGCAAAGATTGCCATCAAAGCACGATATTCTGTATAGAATATCGTTAAGGGTTAATTAAAAATCCAGAAAAAGATCACTCCTGAAAAATAATGAAAATCAACATAATTCAAACACTAATTTTGTGGTTATATACCTAAGTCATTAATTATTTTAAAAATTAATCATTCATCAATTGATAAATAAGAAAACAACAGGTTGATTTTTTTTGAAATGCCACTAGTTTCATTCTTTTTTTATGACATTCATCACATAAAAAAGTCTACTTTTCTTGCCGGCACACCTAGTCTTAAGTTTGAACGAAGGCCACAAAATTGTCTCATTTCGTGGATCTTCAGACAGTGTTTAGATAAGCACTGGCAGAATAAAAACGTTGTGCTAGAGGGATTTAAAATGAATTATTTCAATACGTTAGTTACTAAGGCTTGGTGCGTATTTACCTCTTTCCTAATCGATAATAAAGGTGCCTCTGGTATTGAGTACGCCATTATCGCTACCATCGCAGCCATTGCGATTGCCTTATTCTCAACGGGTGATGACACCATTGCCGATCGCATCGAAGCGGTATTAACCAGTGTGAAGAACGCACTGCCGACCACAGCGGAATAATCACTCGATACACTGATAAATGAGCTTATATTGGTTTGAATTAGGGCTGCTGCTTATTGCAAGTGTGTTTGATATAAAAACCATGAAGGTACCTAATATTATTAGCTATTTATTGATGTTAGGCCCTCCAGTTTGGTTGTTATTAGACTCAGACTTTAATTTTTCACTGATTGAATTAAAGTCTATCTTCTTAGTATTAGCCCTGACAGTACCCGGATTTATTAAAGGGGAATTTGGCGCGGCAGATATCCGTATTCTTCTGGGGTTAGCCAGCGTCTCTCCGTTTAATATCATGATTTATTATATATTTATCACGCTGGCCATATTCATTTTCTACAGCACAGTAAAATTCTCGACAAAAAATGAGGCGCCGTTTGTTCCCGCTATTTTTATCACAACAGGCGTCTTTGGGTTGGCAGGGATGGTGTAAGCAAAATGACAATGATACATCAGACACGCAACAGGCAGCTCGGTTCGGTCGCGATAGAAACCGTCTGCCTGATGCCTATCATCATGATTTTACTGTTTGCGGTGATCCATTATTCGATGATCTTCTTCGCCGCCAGCCTGTTTGATCACGCCGCAAAAGAGAGTATTCGCCAATCCATCTCCTACGTCGATGAAGAGTGTTATTTCGATTATTCGGGCAGCGGCTGCAGCGACAATACCGTACTCGGGAATGTATCGCAGGTTATTCGCAACAACGCACTCCAGGTGATTCAGGGTTTCACACATGGAGAAGGAACCAGCCCCGGACAGCTGTTTGGTGTGACGCTGCCCGCCGCCGATACGTTAATCAGCATCACTACAATCGATAGTGGCGGATGCTGCAAAGTCACCATCACATTACCCAACTATCAAACGACGCCTTTTCTCCCGACCAGCATTATCGATGGCCTGATACCCGGCGATGATTCTGTCTTTCCCACTGAAATTACGGCATCTGCCGTATTGAAACTGAATTAGGAGAAGCCGATGAAAATGACGCTCGATAAATCACTCTGGCTCAAAATTGCAGCAGGGGCTTTGCTGGCCATCGGTTTAGTCTTTTTCATCACAGGCATCATGACTGCTAAGCGTGAAACCACCAAAGTCATCCCACAAACGCAGCCAGAACGGCTGTACCAGGCTTGGGTGCTCACTCATGGTGCGGAGAAAGGCACGATCATCACCACCGACTTGATTGAACCCGTATCAACGCCACAGTTCAACGACAGCTTCATCCAGAATCCGGACATCGCCATCGGAAGGCGGCTGAAAGAAGAAGTCGCGCCCGGCACCTATCTGACGACCAAACTGCTCGCGCCGAACCGCCCCGTGATTGACGATTTACCAGAAGACTACCGCGCCATCGCGATTAAAGCGGGTGAAGTATTGACTGTCGGTGGCTACCTTCAGCCCGGTGACTTTGTGGATGTGATGCTGCTGCTGAAACCCAATAAAGAGTCCGGGGCAATGACCAGTGCCCGCACTATCGCCTCAAACCTGATGGTACTGGCTATTGGTGAAAATCAGACCAGCAAAGACGACTTTCAGCGTGAGGATCATGCCAAATCGGTTGTCCTTGCGGTACATGAGTCTATCGCGCCAATTCTTTTGCTCGCCGATGCGTCGGGAGAAATTCGACTTGCCGCTGTCGGCAGTAAAGAGGTGGCGCAGAGCAACCGTCCAGGCAGCTCTTTTGCAGAGAACAATGCGCTGTTTCATACCGTGGCGGTTTCCCAAACCACGTCATCCTCTGCACTCAACCGCGGAGCCAATATCGTTGAGCTCAAACAATTCAATCTGGCACCTAAAGCGTCGCCCAAAGTGAAACCCGCGCCCAAACGTCCATCTCAACCCGTCAGTTACGTGGAAGTGATTCAGGGCAATGAACGCTCCATGGTCACGACGAAAAACTAAGCGGAGGCTGCAATGCGCATCACCACATTTTCTATTACAAGTTTGTTTGCATTGTTCGCGTCTACGTTAGCGATGGCGGCCGAAGTCATTACTCTGGATGAAAACACGCAGAAAAGCCTCGCCTTAAACGGACAGGAGATCGCGCGCGTTGCCGTATCTGATCCTAAAATCGCAACCATCAATGTGCTGAGCAAAACGACTTTGCTCATCAACGGCCATCAGGGAGGCCGAACCTCGCTGTTGGTATGGCCGAAAGGTAGTAAGCAGCCCAACGAGTATCAGATAAGTGTCGTGCCGACAATGGTCAGCAGCTCCAACGTGCAGGTACAAACCGACATCAAAGTGGTGGAAATCAGCAAATCGGCCCTGAAAGAGGCGGGATTCTTTTTCGGAAAACAATCGGGCAATACCACCTTTGCTATCGGGAACAACTCTGCTTTGAACGGCGGTAATTTTGCCGGTGAGTTGCTATCAAGCAATAACTTCACATCGCTGGCGGATTCATTCAATGTCGTGATCGGCAATGCGTCCAAGGGTATTCTCAGCACCATCAGCGCGCTCAACGCCAACGGCTTTGCTTATACCCTTGCCGAGCCGAGCCTGGTGACCATGTCCGGCCATACGGCCACATTTCTGGCCGGCGGTGAATTTCCCTATCCCAAATCGTCCAACGATGGCGACATCACCATTGAATTCAAAGAGTTCGGCGTGCGGCTGAATCTGTCGCCGACCGTGTTGAAAGATGAACGCATCATGCTCAAAGTGGCGCCAGAAGTGAGCGAACTCAACTACAACAATGCCGTCAGCACCGGCGGTGTTTTGGTGCCCGGTATGAGCGTGCGACGCACCGACACCACGGTGCAGCTCGGTGACGGCGAAACCTTCGTCATTAGCGGACTGATCAGCAGCAGCACAATGAAAAACTCCGACCGCTTCCCCGGTTTGGGTGACATTCCGATTCTCGGTGCCTTTTTCAGCTCAAGCCGCTTAGAAACCAACGATAAAGAGCTGATGATGGTTGTAACGCCGCATCTGGTGAAGCCGATCGCCAAAGGAGCCACCCTGCCGCCACTGCCCGGCGAAATTTATCGCAACTACCGGCCTGACTTCTTCGATCTGGTTTTCCTGCAAACCGAGCCGGATGAGTTACCTGAAGACATTGGTTTCTCTGATTAGACACTAGGAAGGTGCTGTATGAACGCCATGGACTGGTTAAACACCATGAAATCCTCAGGTTACCAACCGCTGGATCTGGAACTGAAAGCGGCACTGCATCAGTTTGTGCTGGAACGGATGGAAGATGACGGCATCATTTTCGACATGTCATCGTCCGAGCGCTGCAACCTGCTGTTGCCTGTCAGCAGCTATATTCAGCTCTATCTCGACTCGGAAAAAATCGCCAACCCGCCTCCGATTGATGTGTTGGCCGCCGAATTGGTGGATGAGATGATGGGCTACGGCCCGATCGAAAACCTGCTGAAAGACAACACCATCAACGACATTCTGATCAACGGCCCGAAACACGTTTTTGTTGAACGTAACGGCATCCTCGAGCAAGTGAATCACCACTTTCTCAACGACGAACACGTTATCCGCGTGATTCGCCGCATGCTCTCGCCTCTTGGCCGCCGGATTGATGAATCCAATCCGATGGTGGATGCCCGCCTTCCCGATGGCAGCCGCATTAACGCCATCATTCCGCCCTTGGCGCTGGACGGGGCCTGTTTATCGGTGCGCAAGTTCAAACAGGATGTCCTGACCGACGAATTTCTCTTGGCAAATGAAGTGTTATCGCCAGAGATGCTGGAATTTCTCAAACGCTGTGTGCAGTCACGCCTCAACATTCTGATCAGTGGGGCGACCGGTTCGGGCAAGACAACGTTATTGAACGTACTGAGCCAGCACATTCATGCCCATGAACGTGTGGTCACGATTGAAGATGCCGCAGAGCTACAACTGCGCAACGGCCATGTGGTGCGTCTGGAAACCCGCCCGCCCAATTCCGAGGGCGCCGGTGAGGTGACCGCACGCGAATTGCTGAAAAATGCGCTGCGTATGCGTCCGGATCGCATCATTCTTGGCGAAAGCCGCGGCGGCGAAGTGCTGGATATGCTGCAGGCAATGAACACCGGCCACCTCTGTTCGATGAGTACGCTGCATGCCAACTCACCGCGAGATGCGCTGCTTCGCCTCGAAATGATGGTGACGCTGACCGGTTTTCGCTCCAGCGAAACGTTCATTCGCAAAGTGGTCTCTTCAGCAGTCGACATGATTGTGCAGGTCATTCGTCTGCCCAGCGGCAAACGAGTGATCTCTGAAATTGTGGAGGTAACCGATGTGCAGGCAGCAAACATTAACACTCAGACGCTGTTCCAGTACGTGCGAACCAAACGCCAGTTCAAGGCGTTAAAAGATCCGTCGGAAGAGCTGACCGTCAAACTTGAGGAGCAGATATGGTGAACGAGTATCTGCTGCTTGGGCTGGCGTTTTGCCTTCCCGCTTACCTCTGCTTTGTGTGGTCTAAGCGGGAGTCCAAAAACGTGTTGGGAACACCGCAATCCACTCTGCTGGCGACGCTGGCAAAGCAGAAACTGGGCCAGCATCACCCTGTTGCCGAACGGCTGCAAAAACTCGGATTCAGTCGTTCGCCCTTCAAAAACCTGCTGATGTTGGGTGGTATCGTGATGTTTAGCCTGTTGTGCGCCTTTATTTTAGGCATCACCGGGTTTGCCATCAGTTTTCTCTTTTGTATTACGGTCGCCCTGACCATTGCGCAAATTCGCCGCAACAACATCAAGCTGCGGTTGGTCCAGCAGCTGCCGTCGTTTGTTGATCAGGTGAACCGCCGTATCAAAGTCGGGCTGAGTATAACTCAGGCGGTTGAGCAATCCGCTCGCGCCACCACCAGCCCGCTAAAAGACGTGTTGCAGCGGGTCAGCCATCGTCAGACGGTGGGGGTCGAGCTACAACATGCGTTCGAGAAAGAGAGCGCCATTACCGGTGTCGAAGCGTTCTATCTGCTGGGTTCCATATTCAGCATTAATTCACGCTATGGCGGCAGTATTACGGATTCTCTGGAAAGTTTGGTAAAGCTGCTTCGTCAGCAAGATCTCAGCCGCCGGGAACTCAAATCCATCACGGGCGAAACCCGCATCACCGCATGGGTCATCGGCAGTGCCCCGCTGCTCGTCAGCGCGTACATGATGACCCAGAACCCTGAGCTGTTGATCAACATGTGGTATTCCGAGAGTGGCCGTCATGCGCTCATCTTAGGGATTTCACTGCAAATCATCGGCGTTATCGTCATTTGGCGAATGTTTCGCAGCTTATAGTCGGGAGAAGAGAACATGGCAGGCGCTTTTTACTTCTTTATCGCTTCTATCTGTATGGTGTGTGCCTCACTTTGCTTTCACTATTCGCGCAAATATGTCGGGCAGACATCGATCACCGTGGGTGCAGACAAAAAAGCCGGCAGCACCAAAGAGCACCTGTTAATGCATTCGCAAAAATGGTGGGGAAAATCAAAACAGCAACACCAGAAGTCTCTGTCGCAAATCGTGATTGCCATGCGTCAGGCGGGCTACATCAGCAGCCGACAACAGATCCTGTGTCTGTTCAAAATGTTTCTGGTCTGGAGCGGGCTGTTTCTGATCCTGACGGGGCAGCAATATCTGTTCTCCACCTCGTTTCAGCGCACGTTTTTGTACTACGCCCTGTTTATGGCAATCGGCGCGCTGGTATCCATTCGCTGGATTCGCATGCAGGCGCACAAACGTGCCCGCATCATTGATGAGGAGATGCTGACCGCGGTGCACATGATGGCCATCTTATGGCAGGTCGGGCTGTCGCTTGAAAGCCTGCTTAAGGCGTATCACAAAGAAGCCCGCCATCTGACGCCGGAAATGAACAAAGACATCGCGCTCATCATCGCCCGGATTGAAGCGGGCCAGAACCGTGAATGGGTGTTCCGCGACATGGCCACGATGACGCTGTCGTCCGGACTTCAGGATCTGTTGTCGATGCTCTCGCAAGGTTCAGAAACCGGTGGCGGGCTGAAAACATCATTTCAGTCACTGGCGGAGCTGATTTATGAACGCAAGCGCGTGGCGCTACAAGAGAAGGTCACCAAGATGTCGGGAAAAATCTCGGTAGCGATGATGACTCTGATGTTCCCCGCTCTATTCATCGTGTTAGGTGGCCCGGCAGCGTTGGCTCTGCTGGCAGCTTTTGGAGGCTAAATGAGACGACTATTCGTGATTTTCACTCTCGTTTTGGGTGCCTGTACCTCAGCCCCGAAAGAGACCCAATATACTCAAGCGCCGGGGTTGTGTGGTGAGAAATTCTCACAATCGACCGGCATGCAACTCTCGATGGCACAGCAAGCCTTCGCCAACCAAAACTACTACTCCGCGCTGGCTATGCTGCAAAAAATCGAAGGCAGTTACATCACCAAAACGGCACTGGAAGCCAAAGCCCTGCTGAAAACAAACCAATGGGACGAGGCCAATAAGAAATACACCAGTTTGCTCAATAGCTGCATGAAAGGTCAGGCCGCACACGGCTTGGGATTGCTGACTGCGTATCAGAAAAAATACAAAGAGTCCGGCCACTGGCTGCGCTTTGCGGTGGATATGGAACCCGCCAACTCAGACATTCGCAACGACTACGGCTTTTATATGTTGCTGATTGATGAAGTCGACGTGGCCAAAAAAGAGTTTCTGACCGCGTTAGAACTCAATCCAAACAACCAAAAAGCAGCCAAAAATCTCTGGCTGGCGTTGGCACGCGGTCAGGACTTAAAAGCAGCGGAAAGCCTCACCAGACGTTATGGCTGGGATCAGGTCGAAAGTCAGAAACTGGCGAACGCTCTTAATACCTTCAACCCGATTAAAAATCTGGAGACGAGCAAATGAAACTCAACCTACTGATGGCTCTGTTGTGTGTATTGTCCACTCATGCTTCGGCTGCTCAGCAACGTCCGGAAACCAAGGGTATGAAAATACCAGAAACCAAAGAAACGCAAATTTGGCTGCAAATCCAAAGAGAAAATATGATGGCCACCAGCTATCAGGACACCCTCTCGCCCGAAGCCGCCAAAGCCAGCCAGCAGCGGGCCATCAAAACCTTTAGCCATGAGCTGCCGGACAAATTCATTAAGAGTGAATTCGGAGAGAAATAATGACGCTTAAAGCTCAGTCTGGTGCCGTGACACTCTGGCTCGCTGCCGCGCTGCTGAGCTTGGTCATATTCACCTCCGTGGCACTCGACACGGCAAGGCTGGCTTTTCAACGCCAACAACTGCAATCAATCGCCGATTTAGCCGCAACTGAACTCGGCGTAAGCAGCCCCTATTTTTTGGACCCGAATCAGAAAGCGGAAGCCGAACAGACGGTCGCCTCGCTTTTTAGCGACAAAATCGACAAACTGACGATCGAATATGGCACGGCAAAAATAGTCGATGGACGCTGGGTGATCGACACCAGCGCAACCGCCGACAACGGTTATCCTACGGCCAAAGTGGTCGTCACTAAAAAAGTCCCGGAAAGCATGGTCGCAGGTGGGCTGTTCAATAACCGAACGATGACCTTGTACGCCGAAGCGGCGGTTCAGAAATCAGGTGTCATCAGTTTTGGCGTCGGTTCAAAGACCGTATCGACGGAATCCGAAGCGGGACTTCTCAACAGCCTGTTGGGCAATGTGCTCGGCACAACGCTCGATCTCGATGTTGCCGATTACAATGGTCTGGCAAACAGCTCGGTCAAATTAGGTACTCTGCTCAGCACGTTAGCAGTAGATCTGAGTTTAGGCACAACCCAAGAGGTGTTGGAATCGAGTATTTCTCTGCTCGATATTCTCAATGCTTACGCCGATGTGCTGAGCAGCGATGGCGATTATCCGAATGGCATTAACCTGCTGATCAATCAATTGGCGCTGGTAGAGACCGTACCCGACATCGTGCTGGGCGATATCGTGGCGCTCTCCGAAACCAACACCGATGGCGCGGCGCTTGAATCGTCCATCAACGCACTGTCTCTGGTCAAAGCGTCCATCTTCGCCTCAGACAACAGTCATTTTATCGATGTTCCGGCGTTAGGGGTTTCAGTGCCCAACGTCACCAGTATCGCTCTCGCCACCGACGTCATCACGCCGCCCTCATTCACTATCGCCACATTGCCAGTCATTGAAAGCAAAGAGCCCAGCGTCTCCAACTCACAGGTGGATTTATCGCTGTCGGCCAACCTCGATATTGTCGATGACATCACCTCTGCTTTATCGGTGGTCAGTCTTGGGCTTGCCAATGTGGTTGTCAGCCCGTTAAAAATTGAGGCGAATGCGTCCAAATCGACCGCCACATTGGTGGGCGTCAGCCGCTCTCCGAGCAGTTCCGAAGCGGAGTTCGCAACAGAGAGTTCGCTGGTTGATGTCAGCGTTGAACCTCTGACCATCAGCATTTACATTCCGCTGGTCAGTTCGCCCATCGTCGTGACCGCTCAAATCGCGGTGAATAATGAAGATCCCGTCACCGCAACCCAAACCATTTCGCTCGCGCAGCTGCCGCAAACCTCCACCATCAACCGAGGCACACTGTTTGATACCGAAATCAATCTATCGATAGAAGTACCAAACTCGTTAATTCTCAATGCGGTGTTAACTCCGTTGACAACTGCGTTATCGAGCGTACTGAGCCTGACATTAGGCAACGTGTTGAGTGGTGTTCTGAGCGGAATACTGCTTCCCACATTAGAGGTATTGGGTGTGCAGGTGGGCGGTGCAGATATGTGGGTTGACGCGATTCAATCTTCGCCATCCGGCCTGATTTTGTAGCCGGAAGGTGTCAGCGTTATATCACGTCATTACGTGGTTTGCGAACGTGAAATCACACCACTCGGTGGCCGGAAGCATCCAGAATCAGTTCGCCATCTTCTTTGTACAAAGGGCCTGTCGGCCACCTATCGAGTAAATCCAGTACCGATTCACTAGGCCGGCACAACTTAACCCCTTTCGGTGAGCAGACAATCGGCCGATTGACCAACACTGGATAACGCAACATGGCATCGAGAATCTGCGCGTCACTCACATCTTCAGCGAGCAAACCCAGTTCCTGCGCCGGAGATTTGGTGGTACGCAGCGCTGATCGAGGTGTGAGATCGGCGGCGGCAAACAGTGCCAGCAACTGTGAACGGCTCCATCCTTCTTGCAGATAGTCGACGATCACAGGCTCATAACCCGCCTTCTCGATAATCGCCAGTACGTTGCGTGACGTTCCACAATCCGGATTATGGTGAATAACGATCATTGAGATGATTCCGTCACATCAAACCAGCCACGGGTACGGTTCGCAAACCAAACCAGCGACAGCATCACCGGCACTTCCACCAGCACCCCCACTACAGTTGCCAATGCCGCACCAGAATGAAGACCAAACAGCGACACCGCGACCGCCACCGCCAGCTCAAAGAAGTTCGACGTACCAATCATACAAGCTGGTGCTGCTACATTATGAGGAAGATTCAAGCGCTTAGCAGCCCAATAAGCAATGGCGAAAATGGTGTAGGTCTGAATCAGCAGAGGAATGGCGATCAGCACAATCGCTTGCGGACGGGCCAGAATGGTCTCCGCCTGAAAACCAAACAGCAGTACCACCGTTGCCAGCAAACCTACGATCGACCACGGTTTCATCGTCGCCAGGAAACGATTCAGCGTTGAGTGGTCATTGGCTTTATCCAGCTTTTGACGAGCGACAGCCCCTGCCAACAGTGGAATCAACACGTACAACACTACCGAGAGCAACAGTGTGTCCCACGGCACTGTAATGTCGGTGACGCCAAGCAGAAAGCCAGCAATCGGCGCAAACGCAAAGATCATGATGATGTCGTTAATCGAAACCTGCACCAGCGTGTAGTTTGCATCGCCTTTGGTTAACTGACTCCAGACAAACACCATCGCCGTACATGGTGCAACACCCAGCAGAATCATGCCTGCGATGTATTCGCTCGCGGTTTGCGGATCGACCCAATCAACAAATAGCCCCTTAAAGAACAACCAACCCAATAGCGCCATGGTGAACGGTTTGACCAACCAGTTGATCACCAGAGTCAGGACCAGGCCTTTCGGCTTCTTACCAACATCTTTCAGAGAGGAAAAATCAATCTGTACCATCATTGGAAAGATCATCAGCCAAATCAACACCGCGATCACGATGTTCACGTGTGCCAGCTCAAGGCCTGCAATCGCTGCAAACGCCTGAGGCGCGAGACTACCCAATGCAATGCCACCCAAAATAGCCAACCCGACCCAAACGGTCAGATAACGTTCAAACAGACCCATTTTTCCTCCGAACACTTAGTTTTCGCCCATGCGCACTGTCCGTTCTTTCACTATAAGCCAGCGCAGCCATGTCGGTACTCTAACGCTGAAATAAACATATGAAAAGCCATATATACGAATTTCCATATATTAAATTTTAAACATGACAGTTGAGTGACAACGCGCGAGTAACATTGCACTGGTTGAGCAACAGCAGTGATTGGAACGATGAAATTCAGAGTCAACGGATGACTTGTTGATGTGGCTCAGATTCTAGGGAGATACGCATAACACAATGATTCGGTTCACATTCCGTATCGACTACCGTCCAACCTAAACGCGAATAGAGGGATGGAAGGTTAGTGTAAACGTAAAGATGACGCTGGTTGAAAGAGGAAACTTGGCTGACGCCCAGACAAATCAGTTCACTGGCAATCCCCTTTCCCCGCCACGGTGGAGAAACAGAGACGGCATTGATCCAAATGACATCAGCGACTTGATTCGGCTCCTGATAATAGGAATAAGCCAGCCCGCCAATCACTGTGTTTTGACTGAGCACCATGATGACAGGTGGAAGTTGGGCATCCGGCTTATAAGTATCGCGAAAACGGAATTCGGACCATTCACCTTGAAACAGACGTTCAACGTCCTGCCAATAAGGACTAGTTTCGTCGCATTGTCTGAATTCTAAGTTGTGCATTTTTGATCGTTACGCTTGGGTCAGAGTGCCAAAGCATAGCCTTTGCTATTCGTATCAACCATTGTGAGTCGTCTTAAATTTGACCGCCTGCCACATTCTTCGCCATACCTTTGCCAGCCACTT
>ERZ1673961.62-NODE-62-length-56364-cov-36.748246_pt1 | contig 56364 bp, 48 predicted proteins | sample MGYA00580189_ERZ1673961 | MGnify/ENA primary metagenome ERZ1673961 (study PRJEB41334, sample SAMN05608105) | rock metagenome | biome: terrestrial subsurface; feature: shale formation; material: shale | place: USA: Pennsylvania ... | reverse complement strand
TGGCATTGGCTGCTTGATATTGACGAGTGTCGCACTTCGCAGTTGAATTCGGGAGGCAGTAACATCACAGCCCCAAGCTCGCGCAAATTGCAATGCTAGGTGACCTAAGCCTCCAATACCTATTATCGCTACACTACTCGTCGGTTTAATATCAAATTGAATAAAAGGGTTGAATACCGTGATACCACCACAAAGAAGTGGGCCAGCGTCATTGATATCTAACTCTTCAGGCAATTTAATAACACTCGTGTCTTGTGCTCGAACTTTATCAGCGAAGCCACCGTGATTACCGATGATTGTCCCTTGCTGTTGACCACATAGGTTGTGATCACCACTTAAACAGTGGTTACAAGTATTGCAGTAGCCTTTATGCCAGCCTAAGCCGACTTTATCACCAATGGTGACATTAGAAACTAGGCTACCAACTTGTGAAATAACACCCGAGACCTCATGCCCTCCAACAAATGGGTAACCAGTAATGCCCCACTCGTTTTTCCACATGGAAACATCACTGTGACAAATACCACAGCTCTTGACATCTATTTCTACATCATGCGGTCCAAGAGGATCGGGAGTAAATTCAAAAATCTCAAATGGAGCGCTAGCGGATTTTGCTGCATATGCTTTAATCATGTCACTTCCTCATCACTGCTTAACTAATATTCGCAAAGATTGATTTGTTTTGAGTGTAAGATTCCATCGCTTCGATACCTTGCTCACGTCCCATACCTGATGCTTTGTAGCCACCATATGGAAGCGGGCGTACTGCTAGAGCGCATTAAATAAGGCATTTTACGGATTATAAATTCAGTAAAAATTAATCTGGGTACGGTTCGGGGTACGGGAAGCTTTTAATTCTCTGTATCCCGCAAACTATTAAACTGTTACTGGACTTAAGGGAATGTACAGATATAACCCGTACTGAATGCATACTTACTAATAGCAAAAAATATAAAAAGAGGCAGCTACATGCTGCCTCTTATCTAAATGAAAAACCACTGTCAACAAACCTGCTGAAGATCGGCAACTAGCTCACTCGACCCCATATGTTCAAACGTATCTCGTCTCGTTTTAAGGTTTTCAAGCAAGTAGGAGTTTGTTAACTCAAACTCAGATTTGATAGAAGACCAAGTCTTCACATATCCTTTGATTCGCTCTTCTTTGAATACGATGCCAGGTTCGTTATGAACTTCACACGATTTGAGCGCTCTCGGAATCCCCATATCATCATTCGAAACCTTTCTTCCTACTAGAATCAATTCGAATCGCATATTAGGTACACTAAAACCTGGGTGACGGGCTATAATCCCTGCGTAGTCTTCAAGTTGCCTTAAGTGTTTTGTGTTCAACGATACACTCGGTTTCTTAATCTCTATAATCGTACACTTGAAATAGGGCTTACCAAAACTATCAAACTGCTTTGTCTTCCTAGCCAAAAATAGATCCACCTGACGTCTCACACCTTCAATAGTAAGACCATCATCTAAGTCTTGCTGTTCGAAGTCATCTTCTGCTAGTACATCGATTTCTTTAATATGCTGCCTAAGATTATGGGCTGTTTTTTGAAAATCGTCTTCTTCTGCACCTATCATTGAGTATTGTTCACCGAAAAGCCAAGTATTCGCTTCAATAATCCCTTGTAAGTGCGGAGTTTCTAAAACATCCTTGTAATTGTTAATCATAAGCTCTTCTAACTTTCTAACAACAGTCTCCCTACGTTGCAATACTTCAATCGTACTGACAATGTTCTCCAACGTTGTCTTATTTAGTTGCTCAGCTAACTGATGGAGACGATGTTCGTCCAGCTCTACAACACTTTCTAGCACTTCCAATAGACTGTCATTCTCATTAGAAACAAGCAATTTATCTAATAATGAGATCATGACTTTAGCTTGTTTCGCACCTAGATTATTAAATATTGAAGGCTCAACTAGCCAAATTTCCTTGATGACAGTTCGAACATTAGTGTGTCGCTACTCAGCATCATGCTGACTCAGGTTTTTGTAGGTAGGGAAATAGCCTTGTTGCTCATATCTATCTAACTGACTTTCAACCTGCTGCCTTAGAAATCCAGTATAGATATCTCGAGATATATCGAAAATCTTTGTTTTAAGGGACCTAAAGATTGGTGAGCTTGGGGTAGCAAGTGGAACATCCAGCTCATCAAAACTTAAAGACCCGCCGTTTTTATCAAATCGGTCAACCCAAGGCGATTGAATATAGACGCTCAAATAAAACTGACTTTTTCTATTAAATGAGTTGTTTTCACTGTACGTAACTCTACCATCTGAATTTACAAAGTAGTTCTTTGAATTTTCAGCTCCCGGTTTGGTTTTCCACCTAAAAAAGTTAACCGTAAATGGAATTTCATCTATATTGATTGACTCGGAACGACTTTCATTAATCGGAACAGATACCTCAGTGTTGTTGAGATACAGCTTCAATTTGTCATTTAAGGCGAGTCGCCACCCGAATTCATTTTGCAATATACACAATAATGTTTCATCGTCAGGTAGGTTGGTCGTAAAATTTGTCAACTCAACACATGTTCCCCGACCATTTGCAACAACACTATGCTTTTGTTGTTCAGGCAGTAGGCTCAGCATCGAATAATGTTGTAAATCATCACTGCTGATAGAGATCTTTGTATCCTTACAGCCACATCGAGAATACCAATCGGCATTCGCACATAAAAGATGAAACGCCAATCGGCCTCGGCCATGTGCACCCTGCGTATCATCATCACCAACTTTTTGGGAATCATTGAAACACGAAAAATGTTCTAGCTTCTTATCAGGATCAATCCCTAAACCATTATCAATAATCTGTACGGATGTAGTCCCAAGGAACTCTTCACTGGTACTAATTCTGACCTCAGTTGCTTTAGCATCAAAACCATTGGCGATTAGTTCTATAACGGCTCTCTCTGGAGTTAGCTTCCATCGATTAAAGTGCTTCTTGATACCTGCATGATTTATATTCGTTGTTTCGATCTGTTCCTTTTGCATTAAACAGTCCCTAGCCTTATTAACGAAACAGAAGGTTGCTGTTTCATATATTTTTTATAAAAATCAGATTCAACTTAGATTTAAGTATGTAGAGACTCTTGGACAAGAGTCTCTACTAACGTTCAATTCACACGCTCAACCAGTGCTGTCTATCAAGTACTTTTTCAGCAATAGTAATTTGCCGTGGGGTAAATTTCTGCTTTCTTGCGTTCCAAGAATGAACACCTTTGATAACTTGTTCGGTATCTTTTGCTTGTTCATACCGATTAAGCCAGTGTACCGTAGCAAGAAGCTCTAAGCCCTGTGGTGATTCAAAGCCTTCTACCAATCGAGATACCTTTTCAAATCTCTCTCGCGTATCAGGATGTTGGTCCAAGAATTCTTGTGCTTCTTTTACCGCTCCAGGAACCAACTGAAGTACTTTCTCCGGTGCATCACCGCCATCTGAATAACCAGAAACAAAATGCCCTTCAATAGCATTAAGAACATGGCGTAGGTTTTTTGCATAAGGCCCATAGTGCGCCTTCTGATAGGACAAACGTAAAGGCTCTCCTGCTTCCTGCATAAAATACAATAACTTATGAACCTCAAGTAACGAAACTGATGGATCAAGTAAACCTTTCAGGTAGCGCTGAATCAACTCAATCAATACAGCCCTACCAGGTGTCATCTTTGGTACTTCTTTTTGCTTTGCCATTCTATCATTCTGCGGTGCGCCCGATGGCTCATAAAGTAGAACTTGAACATCTTTCAGCGGTTGCATTGCAACTTCGATTTTTTCACGTACCACCGCCCAATCAAGCCCACCTAAGCCTGCGCCTAAAGGTGGTATTGCAATAGACTTAATACCTAGTCTTTGAATCTCGTTAACAAGGGCTGACAAGCCAGAGTCAATATCTTCAATTCGGCTTGAGCCTCGCCAATGGCGCTTCGTGGGGAAATTAATGATAAAACGAGGGTTTGCTAACTGCCCAGTTTCAAATATAAACATTTTCCCAGGCTGAACATCTTTGCTTTTACAAGCTGCTGCATAGACTTTGAAGTTTTCAGGCCATGCTTTTTTAAATTGCAGAGCAATACCACGCCCCATTACGCCAACACAGTTAACTGTATTTACGATTGCTTCTGCATCAGCACGCAGAATGTCACCACGAGTAATTTCGATCATATCTACGGCCCCCCTCAATAATACCAATCACGATTAATTGTAACAGGTGGCCGGTGTGCTGCCATTTGCAACGTGTTGACTACCTGATGATAAACATTGTCTGAATTGACCACTATCGCCTCGACTAAATGCCAGGGAAAGCTATGCTCGATAAGAAACTCGGCCTGTTTGCCATCCTTGCAACTTTGCCATTGTGTAGCGTTAATAGCAGGCCAATTTAGTTCATGTAATAAAGCTAAGTCGTTCCTATCTTCAAAAAAGTACGACCCCGCATTTGAAAGAGTAAATGCCCAATGATGTCCTTGCTGCTGCGCCCATTGTACGGTTGCATGAAGATCAGCTTGTAGGTGAATTATTGGTCCTTGTCCACCTTTGTAAGCCAGTTCATCACTGTCTGCTCGATAAATCACATACAACATGATGGAGCGTGGACAGAAATAAAATGGTACACATTGTCCAACATATAAACCAGGATTACTATCCAACGTTAACTCGTTGAGTCGACGCTGTTTAATAGTGTTCATACCTATCGTGGTTCCCACCGCATTTTGCGCAATGATCTGGGCATCACATAACAATCCATTTGCATCAAGAATAGACGCTAACCTATCAACATGAACAATATGATAAATCTTGGGCTGTAATGGTACTGTCATTTATCATCCTTTTCTTGTAGGCAAGTTTAACTTCCTTGAACTATCACCCAAATGATTGTGTAGTGATGACTGTTCAAAGAGTTCACCAACTTGACAGTTAAATAAAATGCACAGTTTATCTATGGCTTCTAAATCCACTTTTTGTGCAGTTTCTTTATACAGTAATGTCACGGTGTTACGGCTTAAGCCTGTTTCACGAATGACATCTGAAATTTTTAGTTTCCTCTCCCCCATCATACGGGCAAGGTTGCATTTAATCATGTCTTCCTATCCATTCCGGCAAGACTTATTTGATACTGCATCCTATCAGAAATCACGACCAAGAATAAAAATTTCATTTCAACTTAACTTTTTAATCTTAAAATTTAAAAACTGATCACATTCTGAGTCCCACTCGCTCATCCCTCTCAACCCAAAAATTTTCAGGCATATGTCATCAATGTGAATAACTACTATTGATTCCGACAGGAGCTTGAAATGAATCCCAAAACTTCCGATTACCAAAAGCAGCAACGCTATCAGGAAAATGAAATCCTAGAGCATGCGGCTGAGATACTGGCTACGCGCTACGTGCGTGGAGATGCCCTCACCAATCCTGATGCCACCAAAGAATATGTGCGCTGTAAGCTAGGCAGCTATGAGCGTGAAGTGTTTGCCTTATTGCTACTGGATAACCAAAACCGACTGATTGAGTTTAAAGAGCTGTTTCATGGAACGGTGGATGCGGCCAGCGTTTACCCACGTGAAGTGGTGAAAGCGGTGTTGGAAGTCAATGCCGCATCGGTGATATTTGCCCATAACCATCCATCCGGTGACTCAACGCCGTCTCAAGCTGATAGACGCATAACCGAAAGACTCAAGGACGCTTTAGCGCTGGTGGATGTTCGCGTACTTGACCATATCGTGACAGGCGATACCTGCACCTCGTTTGCTGAAAGGGGATGGTTATGATTGAGCAACATTATGGAGAACTGTGCATTGATGATGGTTTACATTCGTCACTGGAAGCACTTCTGAATAGATACAACATCTCAGATAACGCAGAACGACTCGTGTTGAACTGCCGCCAAATGAGTTACTACCGACATCGGCAAGGTTTGCATCCTATAGAGGTACAGCTTAAACGAGAGTCAGCCTCAAGCCCTTGGCTGGTGGTGTTCTTTGCCAGCTTCTCTTATCCAAACGAAAACAGCACAACCGTTGAGCCTGAGCTGTACTTTCATCTTGCTAATCGCTGGTGCTATCAACCCGATGTAGGGAGCACTGATTTATCCCACCCAGAGGTACAAGAGCTGCTCTCGGTCTGGATGAAAGCCTTTGCTCGCCACCTTTCCAGAAACGTCTTTGATGACGTGCAACTGACAATGGTCGGCACGTTCAACTAAATCCTAATCTCTCATTTCTTATTTGAATCCTGAAACAAGGAGGACTCACTATGTCCAAATTAAACTTCACAGCATCACTACTACCTGTGTCAAAGAAACTGCACAAGCTGTTAAGTGAGCAGCTCACCGCTCATTTGCTGAGTAATGACGCACTGACCACCAGCCGTTATCTGGTGTTTAACTTTCGCGATAAAAGCTACAGCGCGGATGAAGGCGGTTTTCATCCGGTTGAAATGGCGATTTGCCAAACCTCAACCGAGGAATGGAGCATTGAGTACATCACTGACTTTGCTTATATGGGGAATTACTACCCAGATCTAGAGCGCAACTTAGATTTTGATTTTCGGGTTGGGCAGTTCTTTGTGGCCTATCGTGGCTGGCTACCAATGCAAGGTAGCCGTGATGCCAAAGAGCTGTATCGGCTATGGGAGAATAACTTTCTGGCCTATGTCGATACGGACGCCTACAACGAGATAGCCGTCACCCCGCAATAACTCATGACTTCCCTTCTTCTACAAACCATCAAACTTGTCACTGCCCTCATTACATTGTTCTCTATTTCCCCGTTCTTCGGTGCCATTGGAGCCTTATCTACTTTAGGGTTTCTGGTGGTGTTGTTGATTGGGTTATTGGCAGCCGTTGCAGAGCTCAGTGATAAGCATAGGCCTCGTTAATGTTAATCGGCTCACGCTTTAGTGATGCCGATTGATGCTGTTTTCACCGTTGGACATTATGTGTCTGACCCACCTCTATTCTCCCGACATTAAATGTCCGACTCCGGTGTGGAGCTTTGATGTATTGAGAGCGTAGTCATGAGCAATAAAACCAGCATTGAAGGGTTATCCGCTTTGCTGCACACGCTGATGCTTATTCCTCAACATCGATGGATTACCGTTAGGGAGTTGCAGCAGCAGTTAGCCCTACTCGATATCCACCGCACCACGCGCAGCATTAAACGCTACCTCGATGAAGTCATTGTGGAGGTGTTTAACGTGGAGTGTGATTCGATGAGCATGCCCCATGTTTATCGCAAAACCTCAGAGCAATTACTGAAGCTCAACAAGCAGGAAATGCTCTATTGGCAACTGACCAACAAGTACTTACTACCGCTGGTTCCTGATGCACTGAATTATGGGCAAGGGTCCTCCTCGGAGAGAGACAAACCCTTGCCACACAAGGGTTCAGCACATTCAAAAGAGCAAGCATGGTTAGCCAAAGTACATGTGGCATTGCCCACGATTCGCGAGTGGAGTGACGAGCAACGGCAAGTGTTGAATGCGGTACACACGGCATTACTGCACAACCGTATGCTCAAGATATCTAGCCAAGTATTGCAGCAAGAGAAGGCGCTCATTGAGCCACTGGGACTCTCGGTTCAGTGTGACGCGCTCTTGCTGCTCTTTCGATTATCCGGCCAACACACGATACGCACCCTAGCCTTGCCTTTGATTGATGAGGCCAGTGTATCGACGTTTTCTTTTACCTATCCGACTGATTTCAATCTTGAGCGGTTCATGCGTGAACACGATGGAGTCAGTGCGTCCTGAATTTCACTCACCGATAAGGAGAGCACCGTTATGACATTAATCAACACCCTACTCCGATACGCCGCTATGAGCGTGCTGTTTATCGGGCTCACCGCTTGTGGCGACCAAGAAGAGACTCAAGCAGCAACAGCAGATATTGAAGTGTCGATATCAACTAATCCTCACTGGGGAACATTGGTCTTTGACCTGCAAGCCATCACCGACAACACCGTAATTAGCAATGTGGTGATTAACCGTGGCAACTGCCGATTACCCGCAGGAACAGCCTCAGAGCTATCAAGAAACGTTTTGTTGCAGTTCGGCCAAACCTACACCGGATACAGCAACAACTGCACCGTGGACAACGTGAAAGAAATCGAAGTCACCTCCAGCGCTGGCACCTTTGTCTACACCTTCTAAATTTCAATTCCCCAATAACACACTCAACTAACTCGTAAGGATCAACTATGAACAAGTCATCTCTACTCATCACAGCAGTGTTAGTTTTCTCAACCTCTTCCGCCTTTGCTGGTGGAACACTGGGCGGCAACCCATCCGCAGATTCGGGAGCCGTCAACGTTAGTGTGGGCAAATGCACTCAATACAAAATAGATGTGAAAGAGGCTCAGCAGAAAGGTAAGAACATATCGACCCTCACAGTTCCTGAAGGCTGTGAAGCCATCAAAGAAAAGTAATGCCACCAGCAACGATAAAAAATGACAATGGGGAGCAATCACGCTCCCCATTCTTTTTTTGCTTCTATACACAGGCTGCACAATCAATAAGCCGACAATCAATAAGCCGACTTTCTAAACTCATTTTTGGACATTTCTGAGTTATGAACCATATAGTACCCTGATTTTTTGGATTACTTCTAGTATTGTAACCATGCGACCAGCCTATATGTGGCAGGCAAAATTCCCTTATCTACTACAGTCTTTTGGACGGGAAGAAGTGGCTCAATTTTTGCCCAATGCGCATCCGAGATTAGGTATTGTGTTGAACTCATTTACAGTATTTTCAATAGGTGTTGATTTAACTCAGACAGCACCTATTGAAATAGGTTCTAAGTCCAATTAACTTTGAAAATCAAAATACAGCCTAATGAACCCCCTAACTGGCTAGATAAGATCATACTTCAAACAGCTTAAGGATAAGAAAACTAGTACTTATTTACCTCAAAAATAAATAGCTCTCTAGCACCTTTGATTCCATTATTCTCCGCTTCTTCCATATAAGTAGCAGCTTTTGAAAAATAACCTTCGCGAACAGAAAGCCTAATCATTTCATAATAGTATTCGGATTCGTGGTTGTTTGAATCCAACCACTGAATAGATAATGGCATATTACTTATAGATTTTTGTTCTCTTATCCTATCATAAGGAGTACTAAACTGTTTTAATCCTATTTCTAAAAACATTCTTCCTGTTCTTCTATATTGGATCTTTTCATTTGAAACATCCAGCATATTTTCGTCAATATCACCAGCACGTATCGCCATGTCATTGATAACTCTTTTCGGTTTAGGAGCTTCCAAACCTAGCCTCTCCACCTCAGAAAAAAATACTATATAGCTAGGATGTTTTCCATTCGGATAAATTTTGGGGAGTTTAGAAACGCTATAATATCCTTCTGGTTTAAATAAATTCTTAGGTGTATACAAATTATTGTTACTTCCTATGAAATCCAAAAGCTTGAATTTTTCATCTAAAACCAACATAGAGGGCAAAAATACACCATTATGATCTATTGGTGAGTAAACACTGAGTGTAATATCACTTGAACTCACAGGAAGTTTAATACCTTCTACATAAGAATAAGTAGAGTCTAATTGAATAATATCATTTGAATTAGAAATATTCATCTCTACATTACCCTCTTCAGGAAAATCTACATATCGAATATTATTTAAAGTCACACAACACTTATTTTTTATAACTAGAGCATCAGGACTTTCCTTATACGGATTAGTTCCAGTGGAACTTGTGTCCGAACAAGCGGTAACAAAAACGGCGAAAAGTATAACAGTGGAAAACTTCATCTCGATGGCCTCAAAATCTATTCGCAGCAACAATACAAGAAAGCGCTTTCTTTTAAAGTGACCTGCGTCTTTTATTCATGATAAAAGAGCATTCCATTAGTGATCAGTTAGAAACGCTCGAATGTTAAATATACTTATATCTAACCCAGTTAGCTGAGCGCCATCGAACAGCCATAATAATACCTCTCAACCATTCGTCAGATGATATTGCAATCCAAGCCCCCAGAACTCCAAAGCCAAACTGAATGCCCAGCAGATATGAAAATGCCACACCAATGCCCCACATACTTACAATCCCCATTTGTACAGGAAATTTGATGTCGCCTGCGCCTTTCAATGCAGATATGAAAATCAAGTTAAACACACGCCCAGCTTCCAGCACAATAGAGCCCATAACTAAGGAACCGGCTAACATGAGGATCTCCGGCTGCTGAGTAAACAGAGTTAAGATCGCATCACGCATAAAGTAGATGGTGCTCGCCACCGTGACCGATGAAGCAAAGCCAACCAAGAAGTAGATTTGCACCCGTTTGGTGATGCTCTCTATCCACCCTTTACCAATGTAGTAACCGGTTTGAATTTGCGTTGCTTGGCCAATGGCTAAGGCAAACGCAAAAGAGAAACGTGCGATGTTCTGCGCGTAGGTAAACGCCGCAAGAGACGAAGTGCCCATCTGCACCACAAAATAGACGATGGTGATTTGCGCCATGTTGTACGAAAGCACTTCCCCTGCGTTCATACCGCCGATTTTGAGGATTTTCTTATAGACCGCGTTGGGCACTTGTGCGAGAGAACGCATCGGCAAATCAATTGAGCTGCGCCACAGTAGCACGCCCAAAATCGTCGTGCCGATCACTTGGCTGGCCACCGTTGCAATCGCCACGCCTTGCACGCCATACACGGGCAAACCAAACGGCTGATAGAGCGCAATGTAATTGCCGATGATATTGAGCACGCCGCTGATGAGGTTAACCGTCATGGGCGAGCGCGAATAACCGTGGCTGCGCAAAATGGTGGTAAACACGATGCCAATGGTGACGTTAAAAGTCATCGCACCGCTGATGAGCAGATACTCTTGCGCGTATTGTTCCACCTGCGCTTCCAAACCGTAATAGGGCAACAAATGCGTTGCACCGAGCACCGCCAACACGCTGAGGATCACCCCAATCACGCTGGAGAGCGCAATACTTGCCACCCCAACGTGGGTGGCATCTTGATCGCGGCCTGCACCGTTGTATTGGGCAATGAGAATCCCAGTGCCGCTGCTGACAAAGGTAGAGACAATGATGAGGAAGAATGTCAGTTGGGTGATCACGCCCACCGCAGAAACCGCTTTGTCTGAATAACCAGAGAGCATGAATACATCACTGGTGCCGAGCGCTGTCCGTAGCAAAATCTCCACTAATATCGGCCACGCGAGCGTCACGATAGACATGCGCTGGTTGATATTTTGGGTTTTAGCCATTTTGTTGACCTTAAATATGAAAAATCGATCGTCGGAAAAACGAAAAACTGCTCCACAAAAGGGTTGCAGAGCAGTCTGAATGAACAATAAAAATGTGCGTCTTATTGTATAGGAACTGCGCAAAAAGACACACAAAATTCATGGCTAAATGTGGTGCAAACTGGCGGCACTTATTGCTCTTGTCGCTCAAAACGTAAGGTTTGCAACACTGCGCCTTTTTTCACAAATTGGCACTCTAGCCAGTACACACCCGATGACAGAGAGATCGCTCGACCTTCCACTTTGACACTCTGCCCGTTGGTACCATTGGTCGGCAGTGACATAGCAAACTCACCATTGATACTCAAACTGCAAGACGATTGCGCCAACGCTTCTCGATCGTAGGCCATCTGAGCAAAACAAAGGTAGGTGCCGCTGTGTTCTACCTGCAACAAACACTGGCTGGCACTTTGGCTGTTGAGTTCGATGGTTTGATCCGCAAAACAGATGGGGGCCGATTCAGGCACGGCGTGACGCGCCTGTGCCGAAAGTGGCGCAAAAGGTTTCACCGCTTGATACGCCTGCAACGGTCTTTGCATCACAGGCGCTTGCAAAATAAAGCGGCAGATGTTCATCGCGCTGCGTTGCAACTCGCCTAACGTCAACTCACCTTGCGCTAACGCTTGCAATGTGTCGTCGCCCATCGGGTTGCGCTCGGCGGCGTCGTTTTCCACCACCATGTAGAGATCATTTTGCGCTCGTAGCATGTAGCCAGTGAAGCGCTTACTCTCTTCGCCCCCGTCAACGGGGTGATTCATTTTTGCCCACCAGTCGGTCATCACAATGCCAGTGTAGCCCCATTCACCACGCAAAATGGTGGTGTTGAGATCATAATTGGACGCCGCCCAATGGCCGTTGACCGGATTGTAGGAAGTCATGATGGTGGACGCCTGACCATACTTCACCGCCATTTCAAACGGCTTGATGTGAATTTCACGCAGCGCGCGCTGCGACATCACGCTGTCCACATCCACACGTGCGGTTTCTTGATCGTTGGCCGCAAAGTGTTTGATGGTGCCAGAAACGCCCGCTTGTTTTAAACCTGTGGTTTGCGCCGCCGCGATCCAACCCGTTAATAACGGGTCTTCGGAGAAATATTCGAAATTACGACCATTGAGTGGGTGGCGATGAATATTGATGCCTGGGCCAAGTAACGTATCGATTTGGTACGCTTGCAATTCTTGACCAACCAGATAATACAACTGCTGGTTGAGCGCCGAGTTCCACGTGCAGGCAAGCAGCGTTCCAATCGGCACTTGCGTCGCTTGATGGCCACTGTCCATACGAATCCCAGACGGACCATCGGCCGCCGCGGCCACCGGAATGCCCAGCTCAAACAGCGAGTCACACACCCCGCCAAACGCCGCCGCCGTACCCGGTGTCACTTTCGGGCTGCACATGCCTTCTCCACGGACAAGAGTCGCCAATTGCGCTGGCGTCAGTTGGGCAATAAAAGCTTCTAAATCGGCTTGGCCTTGGGCAACATCGGCCAACTTAATCCCTTGATCGCCCGTAAAAGCATAGGTTGGCGGCAAGTTGGCTTCAATTCGCTGCGCCAAATCCACCGTACGCAATGGCACAGGCTGATAGCCAGTTTGATAGACGCCATTGGCTTGGCGCTCGGCGGGCACTAGGCGTTCAAACTCACGCGTTGGGGCACAGGCTTCTGCAAGGGTTTCTAGCACCCGCAGTTGGTCGAGTTGCCAAACGGCATCAAGCAGCTCGGCTTGGCGTACGCTCCCCCCAAGGTAGAAACGGTATTCACCCGCTTCCAACACATAACTGTTTTTGTGCCCTGTCACGCCGCTGTCGTCATAGGAAGCCAAAGCCCACAACGGCACGGTAATTTGCACTCTTTCACGGCCATTCGGTGCAATTTCATCGCTTTTATCAAAACCACACAACACACGTGCGGGTTTGCCGAGTTTTCCTTGCGGCGCTTCCACATAGAGTTGCACCACTTCTTTGCTGCTAAATTGTTGGCCGACATTACGAACCTCAATATCAAACGTCAGCGCGTTGGCATTGGTGAGATCGCCGCCAGCATCGGCCACGTCACTAGAGCACTGCACCAAACGGCGTTCAAATTGGGTATAAGATAAGCCCGCACCAAACTCAAACTGCACCGCCTCTGGGGCAAAGGTTTCAAAGTAGCGATAGCCGACGTAAATGTCTTCAACATAAAGATTGAAGTCTTTGCGGCCAAAATGGGCAGATGAAGGGTAATCTTGCAAACGATAGGCGATGGTATCGGTCAAACGACCACTGGGTGAAACAGCGCCAGAGAGCACATCGGCCAGCGCGTGGCCCCCTTCCATCCCCGCCGCCCAGCTGTAGAGCACCGCTTTGATCGCTTGATGGTTTTCAAGGTCAGTTAACCACGACATATCGATAATATTGGTCACGTTCATTACCACGATCACCGACGTAAAGTGACGGCACACTTTGGTTAGCATGTCCGTTTCCAGCTCGGTTAAGCGGTAGCTGCCGGCTTCATCGGCGTAATCTTTATCTTCACCGGCAGTGCGGCCAATAAACACGATCGCTTTGTCAGACTGCAACGCCGCCTGTGCCACCAGCTCATCGGTCAATGGCATTTCATGTTGAAACCACGGCTCTGCCGCCCAACCGCCGCCGCCATCATCAAATCGATGATGCGCCAGCCAAGATTGATAGGTCGCGATCAGCGCCTGATTCAGCGTAAACGATGCATTAGATTGCAGCCCTTGCAGTGCATTAACGGCATACGGCACATTGACCGCCCCGCCAGACCCTGTGCCACTGCGATAGGTATCCACTTGACAGCGGCCAAACAGAGAAACCACCTCTGATGGCTGAATAGGAAGGGCTTGGTCGTCATTTTTCAGCAAGACGATGCCTTCTGCCGCCGCTTGACGGCTCACCGACACCAGTGCTTGCTGCGCTTTGTCTATCGCTGGGTTTCTCATCGCTCTATCGCCTTATTTTTGCCTTTGGCATTCTCATTGATTGAGCTTCAGTGTAAGCTTGCCAAGTGCGCATTTCTACCAATATACCGACCAATAAAAGGAAAATAGCGACATGAGCATCACTTATCAACTGCAGGAGCATCTGCGATATCCGCATGTAAAATTTGCTTATGTTGATGGCCACCATCACAGTGATTTTGGCCTGCACAAACACGACTTTTCTGAGCTGTTTTTGGTCGTCAGTGGCAAAGGCAACCATGTCGTGGCATCGCACGTTTATCCCCTCAGCGCGGGGGATGTGTTTGTGATTAACGGTGACATTGAGCACGCCTTTCAAGATGTTGAGCAGTTGGAAATCATTAACTTGATGTTTGAAGCTGGCACGCCCTTTTTCGAAACGCCCTCATTGAGGATGTTGTCGGGCTATCAGGCGATGTTTAAGGTCGAGCCGATTGCCCGTCAAGCCGGTGAATATCGGGCTAAGCTCACGCTTGATAACGGGCAACTGCCGCAAATAGCGCGGTTGATTGACGCGATTCGGATTGAATACCAGCAAGGGGAAAACGGCTTTGAAACCATGCTCACCAGTTTGATGCAGCAATTGGTCATCACCCTGGCACGCATGTACCAGCAACAAACGCACGATCTGCCGAAAACCACACTGGCACTGAGCCGAGCGTTAATTTTTATTGAGCAACACTTTACCGATGCTGGCCTTCACAGCGGAGAAATTGCCCAAGCGGCGTTTGTCAGTCAGCGACAACTCGAGCGGCTGTTTAAGCAGTTTCTCAACACCTCACCCAATCTTTACTTGCGTGAAATGCAGCTCAACTATGGGCGTGATCTCTTAAGTAATGACCGTGGCGTTTCGATTCAGCACATCGCGGAACGGTGCGGATTCAATGACAGCAACTATTTTTCAAAGTGCTTTAAGCAGAAATTTGGCCAAAGCCCACGCCAATACATGACACAACAAAAATAAAAAAAGCCGCTGTTGTCAGCGGCATAATGAATGGCAGTGGTATGCATTCATGCAACAAAAACAAGTTCCCCCGTGTAGCCCGACTTGCCAGTTGCAAAATCAGGAGTGGCGGTCCCCCTAAAGTGCCACTCCCTACTGGGTAATCTCTCCCATTACCCTACAGGTGGCTTACCACCACATGTCTGCCTGGATGCCGACTAAAATATCGCCCTTATCGCGCTCAGAACCATCTAAGTATGTGGCCAAAAAGCGAATTTCAGGAGCAGGTCCGAAACCTGTAGGTACAATAATCGTTGGAGCAACGGTGAGTTTGTAGTTAGTTGCATGATCACCGACACCGTTTGAATCTTCCCATTTGTTGTACTGGAAGCCCGCTTCTGTCGCAACAAAGAAGTTTTGCGATACCGGGAAAGAAGGACGGATCATCGCCGATGCCCAGCTATCTTTACCGCCGTTGTCCAGGTCATTGTATTGACCCTGAATAGAGTGGAAGATGCTCACACCATTTTCAAAGAAGTAGCCACCCCATACCAATGCGCGCGCAGAAATATCACCACTTTCCACTTTCTTCATATTTGAAGGGCCTTCCAGTGCACCATTACCCGGCTTCCAAGCGTTGTAGGTAGTGATTGTGCCACCAAGTAACTGGCCAGATCCTAACCCTTTACCCACTTGAGCAATATATTTGGTAAACCCTTTGTCTGACAGCCCAAAAACTTTATCGGAATGAACAATCGCCGTCATTTCGACACCGTTGCTGGCGTACTTTGTACCATCGACATAGTTATCTGGTAAGTATTTACCCATTGCGTGTAGTTCAACGCCACCAAGGTCCACACCCACGTGTGCCGAATGCATCGGGTTATTGGAGTTGATAGCCCAAAAATCACCTTCCGCATTATCACTGGCAATATAGGCGAAATCCCATTTATGGCCACCAAGCTCAATACCTTCAATACCCACACCAGTGCCGGACATATCGGTATAGAAGAAGTCTGTCATAAAGATATAGTTGTCTTTGCCGTAAAAGCGTTTCCCTGCCCAAATAGTACCCGTATCGCTGACGCCATCAAACTCAACAAAGGTTTCCACCAGACCAATACTACCGTTTGCTGCATCTGCGCTCGTACTGAGCTGGTTTTTACCTTCAGATTGTGCGTTGTCTGCTCCGGCACGCGTCTTGATACGGATTTTTTGACCGTCATCATTTTCAAAGTTTTTTTGCAGCGCAAGCTCAAAGTGGTTGTCCGATTCAATACCCAAGCGGCCCAGACGCTCTTTAGATGCTGGGAACTTTGAGCGCTTGAAATCGTCGTTTTTGCTGTAGAGAGCGCCCGCACGGAAGTAACCGTGGAACTCAAAACCATCTGATTTTTCAGCATGAACAACAGGTGCAGCGGATAGGCCCGCAGTCGCAACTAGACAAGCGAGGGTAAGCTTAGAAAGTTTCATATTAACTCCATGTTCCATCATTAGCCCTTAAAAGAAAGCGCTTTCTTTGTTATTTATAAAAAAACTGAACATCGATGACGAACGCAAACCAAGAATTCACGTTCAACTATGCAATGAAGCTAATAAATTAAGAGCCTCAACTGCCTTGTTCAGTGCAAGAGAAGTATAAAATGATCGTCTAAGATAAAACCGTGATTAGCCTCATCAAAGAAAACGCTTTCTCGGGCATTCATCACAAATTGATATTTAGCTTATCAATGATTGAAAGAAACACTTTCAAGCCGTTTTGTACCTTAAAAAACAAAAAGCCCGTGATTGTCACCACGAGCTTGGGCCATTCTGTGTCAGTTAGCGCTTTTCGAAACGAATATTATCCAAACTGAACGTCATTGCGGCAGTCGGTTCAAACACCAGTAAGTTGTTGATCATTTTAGGATCGGCTTGATTACCTGCAACAAAGCGGTTGGACTGCGCTAAGAGATCCGCCAGTTTGATGCGCACTTCACCCCACTGACCAATCGGTGGTAGTGCCACCGTCATGTCACTGGTTTTTGGCCAGCCACTGTCGATCTTCACCATCAACTCACTGCCGTCGGTCATCGACTCCACTTTGATATCGAAGATCAACTCACCACTCTCTAACCAATGGCTCACGTCAGTCGTGGGTGAGCGGAAATAGAGGTTACCCGCGCCATTTTGCTTGGTGATTTTCAGCACTTGGCCGTGATCACCATCGGCCACTTCTTGGTGCGAAACGATGTCCATGGGATCGTAACTGCCGTACGCCAAGTTGCTGTTGAGGCTTTCGGAGAAAATATCTAGGTTTGGCCCATCAGCGTAGCGGTCATCTTGTGCCAAAATTGCTGGGGCTTGATGCCCTTTGACCTTCACCGCTTGCTCACCGATGGTCGCACAGCCTTTGCCTTTCCAGCGATCTGCCGAGCAGCGATATACTTTCACATAATCCACCAGCATGGTTTTCGGAAAGTCCGATTTATCAATCCCTTTTTGGTTGGCATTGGCCGACCAAGAGCCGCCCACGGCAAGGTTGAGCAGCAAATGGAAACGTTCATCAAACGGTGCTGCGCCTTTGGCGTTGACCAGAGCTCCATCGACTTTGTATTGGCTGTACCACTCATCTTGCGTTTGTGTCGCGTAGTGAATGTTGTCGACGTACCAACGAATTACCCCTTCTTCCCACTCAATCGCGTAGGTGTGGAAGTCATCAGCAGGGTTGATGTTGTTCGGCAGTGACGCGCCTTGCCCACTATAAACATTATCTGGCCATGCTTTGCCATAATGCAGGCTGCCGTAAATGCGATTTTCACCATCACCCACTTGTGCTCCTGGCGCATCGGATTGCGCTTTCAGGTTAACCGCTTCCATGATGTCGATTTCACCAGAGGCCGCCCAAGTGCCGTATTTGTTGTCGGTCGGCAGCATCCAAATCGCTGGCCACGTTCCCTGCCCTGATGGCAGTTTGGCGCGAATTTCAAAACGGCCATATTTGTGGTCGCGCTTGCCTTTGGTGCGCAAACGCGCGGAGGTAAATGGCAAGGTTTTGTTGGCACCAGCGCCGACTTTACCCTCTGGATTGTCTGGGCCGATGTAGCTCTCTTTGTGCGCGACGATATGCAAATAGCCATCTTGCACAAAGGCATTACGCGCACGTTTGGTGTAGCACTGCTGCTCGTTGTTGCCGCCGCCCCAGCAGTTCTCTTCTAAACTCCAGTTGCGCTTGTTGATTTTGTCACCGTCAAACTCATCGGCCCACACCAATTGCCACTGTGCGCTCGGTGGCGTGGGTTGATCCAGTAGCATCACTGGCTTTTTGGTTTGAACGACGTCAGTTCCGGATGCACTGTCACCCGTTTGGCTGCAGCCCGCCAGTAGCCCAAGTGAGATGGCTATTGCAAGCTGGTTAATTCGATTCCGATCACTAGATTTCATGATTCCTCCGCACACGTGATAATCCCTTACTATTTTTCTAAGATTGCTGAATTGATCCCTTTGCATAACATACCGCTTCTACCCATGACATAGCCTCGCCCACCAAACATTCCTATGGTTTGTGGCTGGTGGACAGGCAATGTAACGAAAGCGCCATGAATATTCGCTCAGCCACTGACCCATTCAGCGAAGTGGTGCCAATAACCACAACATGAGTTTTGCCACTGACAATTTTGAACGCTTCCATGTGTCCATTCTCTATGGGATGCCCAAGCGCCACTCTAGGAGTAAACAAACACAAAAAACGTGATTAACACCCCCATGCAAGCGCTTTCTTTATGCATAGGTCACATTATAATCTCCACCAACAACGTTAAATTGCTGAAAGCGTCATCCGTCGTTTCCACTGGACGTTATACAGTTCAGATATTTGCCATCTTTACAGCCTGAAATCTAGGCGAAAGAACGTGGCAAAGGTACACTATCGGCCTGAACTCAAAGGTAAAATGAGGGGAGTTCCATTGATTACGATTAAAGAAGTATCCGAGCTGGCGAATGTCTCTCAATCCACCGTGTCCCGGGCCCTGAATGGCCATCCAACGGTAAAAGAAGCCAATCGCAAAAAAGTGTTCGAAGCGATAGAAAAGCTTGGCTACAAACCGAACGCCTTTGCACAGGCGCTCGCTTCGAGCCGCTCCAACAGTATTGGAATGTTGGTAGGTTCGCTTGATGGTCCATTCTATGGTCCACTGATGCACCATGCCGAAGACACGGTGCGACAAAACAACATTCATTTGATCGTCACCAGTGGTCAGGAATCGCACACCAAAGAACAGGACTCGATTAACTTTTTACGCTCAAAGCAGGTGGATGGCCTGATTGTGCATTCTGATACGCTTTCTGACGATGAACTGATCGAAGTCGTCGAACATCAAAACGCCACGATTGTGTTGAACCGCTACATTCCTGAAATTGCCGATCACTGTATTTTTATCGATAACGAGCTCGGTGGGTATTTGGCGACCAAGCACCTTTTGGAACATGGCCACAGCAAAGTGGCGTGCATTACTGGCCAGCTAAGCAAAGGCGACAGCCGCGATCGCTTACAAGGCTATCGCAATGCACTGGCTGAGTTTGGTATTGCCTATGATGCCAATTTGATTGTCGAAGGGCGTTTTGACCATCAAGGCAACCACGAAGCGGCGCGCCGTCTGCTCGATCGCGATCCACAAATCACCGCCATTTTCTGCCAAAACGACAACATTGCTCTGGCGGTTTACGATGTGGCCGCAGAGCGCGGATTGGCGATTGGCGACGATCTCTCTGTGGTCGGTTTTGATAACGATACCCACAGCCAGCACATTCGCCCACGCTTAACCACGGTGAACTTCCCGGTGATGGAAATGGGCTGCGAAGCTGCCAAAGGGGTCTTAGCTTTGGTGAATAAACAGAGTTATCCATTAAAACACAAGCTAACGCCAGAACTGGTGGTGAGAGATTCGGTGAAACCGCATCAAGCGGCGGCCAAGTAGCGCAAGCTCGACTCTCGCAATTCTTGCCGTCAGCGAAATCCGTAGCGAGCTTCCCTGCGCCTTGACTCTGCTCACTGGTTTCTGCGCTGACTTTCGTGACTGACACACAGAAAAAGAACCCCACCAAAAAGGTGGGGTTCTTTATGTCTCTCACCTGGCCTCTATCGCGAGGCCAGGTTTTTTGTTTGAGTGGCTAAGCGCTTAAAGCTTAACGATTAGCCATTAGCGCTTAGTGATTAACCGCGATACAGCATCGATTCTGGCAAGCTCACCACCACTTTTTCCACCTCGCCAGTGCGAGCGAAAATTGCTTGGCTGATGCGCTCATCAAGCTCAAGTTGCTCAAACAACTGCACGCTGTCGTCACTCATCATCACTTCAATGTGTCCTTTATCCTGCTCGCTGAGCTGGTAAATGAACGGCACTTGGCAGTAAGTGAAGGCTAACTGACCGGCTTCCACCACGTAGCTGCGCTTCTCGCCAGACACACCCAGACAACTAAAGGTGGTTGCTTGAGTGAGGAACTCTTGCTTTCTCAATAGCGTTGGCTGAAGACCGATGCGCTGCGCGTTAACCTCAATACCCAGTTCGGCAAAACGCGTTAGCACTTCTTCTTTCACTTGGCCCGTCATGCCAGGCTGCTGCGCACCAGCGTGCTTTGGCGTATGCGAGTATGGGTCGGTTGGGAACGCGCCGTAATTTTGTGGCGTTTTGTTAAAGCCAATGCCCTGACGAACGCGGTAGTAGTATTGCGCCAACTGCTTGGTTTCTTCGCTGTTTGCATCTTGCTCCCAAGCGTGTTGGTAGTTCTCTTGCACCGCCAGCAGCAGTTTAGAGACCATGTGCCAGTAGATACAGCCCAAACCTTCGTAGCCAAACATGGTGCCAGAACGGCCAGTAAACGCACGGTGGTTAAACACCTGCTCATAAAGAGCATCGAGTTCGTCCCACTGCTCTTTGCTGAACTCTGGGTAGTCCATTTTCACTTGCGCGACCGCTTTGCGCAGGCCATCGACGTTTTCAAACGTCGCGTGGAAATGGCAATCGCCCTGGATGTCGCGCTGCACAATGCGTTGGTCGCCCTTGGCCAGCATGTCACTGATGACGCGATGGGTTTCAACTTGCGCAGGCGCAATACGGTTACGCGCGACGAACGCCGGTAGTTCGCGGTCTGGGTAGAGCATGAAGCTTTGCTGATCGTCACGGTACATTTCGCTGCTAAACAGTTTGTCTAACAACTCAACGGCTTGTTTCGGTGTGAGCACGCCCGCGCTCAATACCGCCACTTGCCCTTCCAGCATTGGGTAGAGATTTTCGATATTTAAGCTTTCACCCGAGTAAGTCAGGATGTTGTAGGCATTGTACAAACCGTCTTCACGCAAATTGTTTTCGATGCTCGAATCAAGCACCACAAGGCTCGCTTCCAACAGTTTCTCGAGTGCACTTTTCTCCACTTTAGTTTTGCCTGAGAAACCATTCATGCGGTAGACACGCTGTCTGAACTCATCGGCCGATTTTTCGAGCAGCGTCAACATCGCTTTGCGTGTTTGACGATTCACCGTGCCTTGGCGAATCTCTTTGGTCGCGTCTTGCAAAATGCGGGTGATGGAGAGCATCCAATCAAACACTTCTTTCGACATCGAGACAGAGGACGGCAGTTCACTCATTAATCCCTGCAAGAAAGCCACATAACGACGCATGTAGTACAAAGTCACCATCGAAAGACCATTGCCGACAATCGCATTGTTGGCATCGTTCCATTCCGGACGCTGAGTGTTAAGCCAAATCCCCCCATCCAACACCAAATTGCTCAGTTTCGACAGCAAAGGCACCAGCACTTTTTCGCACAAGTTCACCATGTAAACGCTGTCTTCCCCTTCGAGGATCAAACGGCCATCACTGCCCAGCTTCGCCACTTTTTCTTCGATACGCTTTTGCAGTTCGTGGTTAAACGACACGGTATCTTTTGGATTGGCGAACAACTTGTCCACGCCACACAACTCGTAAGGCACATTGGCGTAGCTAAACAGATCGCTGGTGAGTAGCTCGCTGAGCTCTTCACGTTGATATTTCTTCGCCAACTCGAGGAATTTGAGCAAATAGATGATCTGGTGATCGCCCCAGTAACCGATGTTGCTCCACGGATCATCCGCTTCCAGCAGTTCCCAATCGATACCCTCTTTGGTGATGCGATACGGGTTGTAGCCATCCATGGTTGAGGCGTTAACAAACTTCGCCATGAATGAAGAGATGAACCCCGGATAGCTCAACGCCAACGCTTCCCAGTTTTGGAAAATGTCGCGCCAGTTGCCTTGGTAAGAGAGTAAACGCTCACCTTTGTCATCTTTGAGTTTGATTTCGTAGTGGTTCCAAGGACGGCTTGGGTCACCATGACGACGGCCAAACGTCAGTGGCAAGTATTCGTAGCTCAAACGCACCAACTGCGCATCGCCAGTGAGCTTTGCCAGACGAACCAACTCTGCATGAGTGAAACTCTCAGGCAGGTCGGCAAAGAAGGTTTGCTGGCGCGCCACCACCTGTTGATTGGTTTTGCGCATGGTTTTCAGCACGTCTTGCTTGTCGAGCTGGTAGTTGTTTTCAATCACGCCGCCACGCATGCTGTTGAACAGTACGTTGGCGTAGTGGTGCACAAACGTGGTTTCCTCCGCGGTCACTTGCCAAGCATCCCCGCCCGACATCAGAGCAATCAGCTCTTGCTGATTTCGCGCGATACTCGCCTCGATCTGCTGTTCCACTTTGACCGGCGTCGCCAACTGCTGCTCTAAGGCACGCACATCACAATGGTTTTTGTCGATATCGGCAACGATCAACCAGTGCTTACTCTGCCCCGCAGGGAGCTTGATTGTTTTGTTGATCAAGTAACTACCGCGCACACCACGTGTCAGTGGCTCGTTGGCAATCGGCTCACCACAGCGGAACGCACCGAGCTGTTCGCTGCTGAGAAGAATTTGACCGTTGTCATTGTCAATGCTAAACACCGTGGTCGCCAACAGTGATTCGGCAGACTCTGCGCGATCACTCAACTTAGCGTACATGGTGTAGAGCGCCAGTGACGTGCCTTCCACTTGTTCATTCCACTTATATGCATCCACTAAGGCACTGCGCGTTTGTAACGCTGCCAATGGCGCGCCCGATGGCAACAGGTTTTGCAATCCGTCGAGAATATCCAGCTCACGGTCTTGGTCAGAGAGATCACTGATTTGCGCACGGCGAACAAAGCCAAAATCGTCGCTGCTGGCCCAAGCGTATTGGAACTTCAGTTTTAACGTGTGGTTAATCTCTTCAAAAACGATTTTGTCACCGATGCTGTTTTTGTAGAGATTGCGCTCTACTTGGTACAAGCCATCGTGGAAACGGTTGAACGGTTCCCACAGTACCCATCGGCCATCTTGCTGCACACGAACAATGGTTTTCGAACCGGTGTTTTCCGCGCTTTCATGAATATGATCCACCGACTTGTACGGGAAAAGAGCATTTTCAGGGCGAATGCGGCCCGCCGATAAACTGCCTGTTGATGAGATAAACAGCCAATGGTCGCTGGAGGACACCACGCTAATGAAAAATGGGGCCATTTTGTCAACATGGGCAATTTTGTAGTAACGCTCACCGAGCAAATCGACAAATGAACCTTCAACGTTCTGATTTTTTTGATGTTCTAGCTTCATAATTTCATTCCAACAAAAGAAAGCGCTTTCTTTATCGCTTTTTTAAAAAGTTAACTGGCCATCACCCAGCAAGGTGATGGCAGCGCGCAAAGTGGTTTTCCGCAATTTGTGTCGGCTCAGGCAGAGAACGCGTGCACAACTCGGTGGCTTTAAGACAACGGGCGGCAAAGGGGCAACCCACACTGCTTGGCTTCCACAGTGGGATTTCACCTTTTTTCGCCTGCAGTTCGCGTTTACCAGAGTTGCCGACTTCTGGCACGGCAGAGAGCAGCAGTTGCGAATACGGGTGCTGCGGGTTTTGCGTCACGCTGTCGCTGTCACCCCACTCCACCATGTGGCCAACATACATCACTGCGGTTTTTTCAGCGAAGTAACGTGCCGTTGCAATGTCGTGAGTGATGTACATAAATGAGATGCCGTGCTTATCTTTTAGATCCGCCATCAGGTTCAAAATACCTAGGCGTACAGACACATCCAGCATAGAGATAGGCTCATCGGCCAAAATCACTTCAGGGTCAACGGCGATAGCACGGGCAATCGCAACGCGCTGACGCTGGCCACCACTGAGTTCGTGCGGGTATTTTTCCGCCGTCTCTTTCGCTGGCGACAAACCCACCAGTTCCAACAGCTCGTACACCAACTTAGGAATCGCGGCGTTATCGGCACGCTTATGAATCTGCAATGGGCGCGCAATGTGGTGGTAAATGGTGTGAACCGGGTTGAGTGAGCCAAAAGGATCTTGGAAAATCATCTGCACCTGACGCGCGTATTCCAACTCGCCATTTTCTTTAATGTAATCAGCCAGCGGCTGGCCTTTAAAGGTCACTTCCCCAGCGGTTTTATCGTAGATGCGGGTTAAAATACGCGCCCCCGTGCTTTTACCCGAGCCGGATTCGCCCACAATCGCCAGCGCTTCGCCTTTGCACAGATCAAACGATACGTCGTTCACCGCGCGCATGAGATTGCTTTTGACCGACTGGCCAAGCGGGAAATCTTTCACCAGATTCTTGATCGAAAGAATCACTTCAGGTGTGTTTACTTGTTGCATGTTTCCGCTCCCTACACCAAATGACACGAGACTAGGCTGCCGTTATCGGCATGCATTAAACGAGGGTCTTGCTGCTTACAAACCGACGCGCAGACACCGCAGCGCTCTTGGAAATTACACCCTGTCGGGATGTTGAGCAGGTTCACTGGGTTGCCCGGAATACCGTAAAGGCGCTCTTTCGGCCCGTGAATAGTCGGGAACGATGAGATAAGCCCTTTGGTATAAGGGTGCTGTGGATTGCCAAACACTTGCTTCGCCTCGCCCAGCTCAATCAGGTTGCCCGCGTACATCACGCCAATGCGATCGGCAATTTCACCCATCAAACTCAAATCGTGGCTGATGAACAAAATCGAGAAGCCAAACTTGCTCTTGAGCTCGTACAGCTCGTTGAGGATTTCACGCTCAACCACCACATCCAGCGCCGTGGTTGGCTCATCCATGATGATCAGTTTCGGCTCAAGCGCCAAAGCAACCGCAATCACCACACGCTGTCTCATACCGCCACTGAGTTGGTGCGGAAAGCTGCTCATGCGATCGCCGTGAATCCCCACCACTTTCAGCAGTTCCACCGCTCGCTCATGAGCTTGTTTGTAAGGGATTTTACGGTGCGCCAAAATCACATCCGTAAGCTGCTCACCAATGGTGATCACTGGGTTGAGCGAGTTCATCGCACTCTGGAACACCACCGAAACATCGTTCCAGCGAAAATCGCGCAATTGGCGATCGTTCATCTTCAGCACGTCTTGCCCTTTGTAGAGGATTTCCCCCTCCGAGATCAGCGCAGGCGCTTTATGCAGACGCGAGATGGCGAAAGCTAAGGTACTTTTACCACAGCCCGATTCGCCAGCCAGTCCGAGCGTTTCACCAGGAGCGATGGTTAAGCTGACGTTGTTCACTGCGCGCGCCACGCCATTCGGTGAGACGTAATCTACGCACAAGTTATTGATTTCAAGTAACTGACTCATAGTAGACCTCGGCGTTTATCGGCTTGCTTTTTCAATTGATGCCACAGTTTGATGTGTGGGCCAGTGCGCAGTTTCGGGTTGCTCACTTGGTCGATGGACATGTTGATCAGCGCCAACGCACCACCAGTAATCGCCAGTGCAGACGCAGGTACGAGCATCTCCCACCATGCGCCAGTGTAGAGTGACGAGGAGGTTTGCGCCCAGTAAAGCATCGAGCCCCAGCTCACTTCAGTTGCGTCACCTAAGCCTAGAATGCCTAGGCCCGCTTCCGCGCCCATGGCGTAAATCACGGTGCCTAAGAAGCCACCAAAAACAATGGAAACAAGGTTTGGCAGGATTTCGACCAAGATGATGCGAATTTTTGACTCGCCCATCACTTCCGCTGAGATGATGAATTCTTTATTTCGAATCGCCATGGTTTGCGACCGTATCACGCGCGCCCCCCACGGCCAGGAGGTGATGCCGAGCAGAACCGTAATGACTAAGGAGCCGACTTGACCAAGAAAGGCGGCGAGCACAATCAGCAAGGGCAGTTGTGGGAACACCAGAAAAACGTTGGTCAGAAAGTTAAGGCGCTCATCGATTTTGCCGCCGAAGTAGCCGGATGAAACACCAATGATCACCGCTAGACTCATGGCAATCACGCCCGCAGCGATCGCTACCGTGAGTGATTTGCGCGCACCATGTAACACTTGGCTGTAGACATCGCGGCCACTACGTGTGGTGCCAAGCACGTATTCTGCGTTTGGTGCCACATGTGGGCGAGCTACGCGCTTCTCAGGGTTGTGCGTCGCCAATACTGGTGCAAACAGTGCACCGCAGAGAATAATAGTCAGCAACAAGCCACCGATAATGGCGGGCGGGTTGCCATAGAAAAATGCGTAAATTTTACCCAGTGTTTTTTTCGTCTTTTTCCACGAGAAACGAGGCTCACGAGCAATCATTTCACTTGGTTCGGACGCTTTATTAGTATTGATTATCTTGTCCATGGTACACCTTAATTTGAAATGCGGGGGTCAAGCCAGACGTAGAGCAGATCGGCAATAAAGTTCGCCGTGAGTACTGCCGTCACAAGAATCAACAAGATGGCTTGGATCAGCGGGTAGTCACGCGCCACAATCCCTTTCAAGAGAATGTTGCCAAGCCCTTGGTAGTTGAACACCACTTCCGTCATGATCGAGCCGGCGAAGGAGAAACCGATCGCCATCGCAATGGCTGTCGCCACTGGCAAAATCGCGTTGCGGCCAGCATAGCGGTACATCACACGGAAACTGCTGAGTCCTTTCGCTTCCGCCATGGTGACGTAATCTTCACCCAACACGTTGATCATCGCGTTGCGCATGTTAAATACCCACGTCGCGATGCCAACCACCACCATCGAACCCACTGGAAGCACCGCATGTTTCGCAACGCTGGCAATAAATTCCAGGTTAAAGCCCGGCTCTAACGCTGGGTCGTAGGTGTACGCCAGCGGCAGCAATTCCATCTTCAAACCGAAGAAGTAGAACAGCAGCAGCGCAGTGACGACATAAGGGAAGTTACTGATGAAAGCCAGCACTGGTGGTACCACTTGACCAAACAGGCCCTGACGATGATACGAGGCGTAAGTACCAATACTGACACCAATGATCAGCGCAACAATCAAAGAGCCCAGCGCAAGGAACATGGTCCATGGCAGCGCCATGGCAATCACATCCGACACGCTCACAGGGAACATCAGTACCGAAGGGCCCAACTCAAGCGTAAACACGCTTTTCATGTAAGCCAGATACTGTTCAAACAGGTTGCCATCGACAAAACCATACATCTCACGAACTGCGTCCATCTGAGCGGGGTCCATTCGACCTTGTGCTGCGGCGAAGAGGGCATCCACCGGATCCCCTGGCATCAAGCGCGGCAACATAAAGTTGAATGAAATCGCAATCAGGAAGGCAGTAAAATAAAAGCCAAAACGGCGAACTAAAAACGACATAACACACCTTTTAACCTAGGAGCCACCACCGTGGCGGTGGCTCCTAACAATTGAAAACACAAACCCCTTATTTCAGGTGTAGGTTGTTGAGGATGATCACGCGCTTACCGCCGTCATACCACACTGGCTGTACATATGGGTTTTCTGCATTTGGCCAGCCAACAATCTTCTTGGTGCTGTATTGGAACCAAGTTGGGTTAGAGAACAGAGGAATAAATGGTAGGTTTTCTGCAGTGTACTCCTGCAACTTCGAAATAATCGCTTGTTGTTCCTGCGCATCACCAGTCTTACCGAAGCTTTCAATCAGTTTGTCGATCTCCGGAGAGTGAATACCGTGTCCCGCATGCCAGGTCTTGCCGATACGTGATGTTAAGAAATATTCTTGGTAAGCTAGAATTGGGTTCGTAGCTACCATCGACCAGTTAATCGACATTGTGTACTTGCTTTCTTTCAAGTTGGCGTCATACACGGCCCAGTCAACTGTTTTTACGTTGGCTTTGATGCCAACATCTTCAAAGTATTCAGTGACCATCTGTACCACTTGAATCCAATCTGTCCAGCCATTGACCACTTCGATATCAAACTCAACCGTTGAGCCATCTTTGTTGTCACGTAAACCGTCGCCATTGCGATCCACGATGCCCGCTTCGTCTAGCAATTGTTTCGCTTTTTCTGGGTTATATTGAGCCAAATAACCATATTTTTGCCCGATTTTAGGGTCGATGTACGTTTTGTATAGCTCACCAATGCCACCAACGTTGTAGTTTGGTGTTGGATACCCGTAAGCGGCAATATCGACAATCTCTTGGCGATCCAGAGCCATTGACAATGCCTGACGCACGCGCAAGTCGTCAAAAGGCGCTTTCTTGGTGTTGACGTACAGGTGAATCGCGTCGTTGGCTGGGTACCAGAAGTGGTTGTTGGCTTTGTCTTGTGCAACAAACGTCGATTCCACATCGGCAATAAAGTTTGAACCCCAGTCGATTTCTCCTTTAATCAGCGCTGGCTGAATTTGCGAGTTGTCGTTGTAAGAGCGGAAGTTGACACAATCAAGGTATGGGCGATCTTCAAGGTAGTAGTTCGGGTTACGGCACAGTTCCATTTGCTGTGGCTTAACGTATTTCACCACCGTCATCGGGCCGCTGCCAACTGGGTTCGGGTTGGTAAAGGTGGTTAAGTCTGCCACTTTTGACCAAATGTGCTTCGGAACAATGTGGTAACGCTCTAGATTCCACACGAAAGTCGAGTCCGCCTCATTGAGTGCAAATACCACTGTAGTCGCATCTTTGGCGGTAATGGTTTGCAGGTTTTTCGCCGACCAAATTCCTTTCTGGTCAAACGCTGGCGCATCTTTGGTGAGCATGAAACTGTAAACCACATCCTCTGCGGTTAGTGGCGTGCCGTCAGACCATTTCAAACCATCACGAAGCTTTAACGTGAGGGTTTTTAGATCGTCCGAGTAAGACACCGATTTCGCCAAACGAAAATCCGTTTTCCCCGTCATGTTATTGAATACCAACAGAGGTTCAAACATCACGCCGTGCAGCAGATCTTTGGTAGTGTAAGGATTGAAGTTCTCAACAAAACCTGTGTTTATAATCGGTACTGTAAGTGTTCCTCCATGCTTTATTTCATTGGCATTAGCAGAGCCCGCAGCTACTAGAGAAGAAGCTAGTAAAGCCGTTAGCATTGTCATCTTCTGTTTCATATATTGTCCTTGAATTATTGTCACTTCAAAACAAGAAAGCGCTTTCTTTTTGCAATTTTGTCATCTTGATAAGATACTTCAATCAATTTGTACCCAAAACAAACCAACGATCACACAAAAATTAGAAATATAAAATTTAATCTTACATATCAACATCTTACATATCAATATCTTACACTGATGATATTGATATCCTGTAAGCTAAATTATGTTTTTAGAAGAAAATCTTTTTGGTTCCCTACCCACCCAAAAAGAAAGCGCTTTCTTTTTGGGTGGGAATTAGATAGCCTTAATTAATTGGGGATGAATCAAAAAGAGAATTGTAATGATAAAGTTTTGGAACGGTAATAAATCACACATTAGACAAAAGCATGAACTATTTGTCACCCAGAAGATCTTAGAAACTGTATTTCCGAACAATGAACTAATTGAGAACAAAAGTAATTATTCTACTAAAAGTTCTGAAGGACAAATTTTCAAATTTGGATTTGATATAACAACTACGATATCAGGAAACACTAAGTTCATACCGAACTCTTTTTTAGAAATTCCTATATCACTATGCGGTGATTCTCTAGGATTTAGAAATTTACTGGTAAATAAAAATAATGCTTCTACCTTCCATTTTATTGAGGAAAACAAATTACAACATCTTAGAGCTGGTTTACCTTCATGTTGGTTAGATAAAGAAATTTTTAAATTTAATGGATATAACGTTAAAGAATGCGCAAGTATTGAACATGGTGTAGCCTTACTTAAAGCAAGAGAAATAGATTATATTCCTCTAGGTAAGGCTGAAATACCTGAGTTGCTATCAAAAAATAGCTTTAAAATAAATGATTTGTACATAGTCGAATCAACAGCAATTTATTACGACCTACCAGTCGTATACTATATAAGCCCTGAAAGATACGACATTTATACGACGTTTAAAAAAGAATGTGAAAACCTAAAAAACAATAATATGTTATGTGAATATAAAAATATATTTTATACCGATGTGAAGTGTAATGAAAAAATTATAAGCTTAGTTAATCCATTTCTACGCTACGATCCGGAGACATTTACACTTGGTTAAAAAAATTAGTACTGTAAACCTTCCCCTAATTAGTTACACCCGTAATTAGAGGTTTCGGCCTGTTCATGCTTCATCAAGTATTCCCATGGTGTCAGATCGTTCAGTGCATCATGGGGATATTCTTCGTTATATTCTGTCATCCCATTCTCAGTCAGCTCACGGACTTCGTTCAATGTTTTGAAGACGTATATTTCATGGCTGCTAGAACCTTATTCTATTCACATAGTGGGGGGATGGATCGCTTATGTTTGTATTAGAGATACCCGCTATCAATTCATCAGTTGTAGTTGCCTTCCATGAACCATTTCTCGAGTATAGTATATACGACAATACGATGCTCGGATTAGCTCTAGTGTTGTAGCAAAACCAGGTTGTCACTAATTGAAAAGTGATAAGTCCCCAGCTTGCACCAAACTGATAAGAAAAAGTAGGTCAAATACTTATCCGTAAAGTATGACGACTAAGTCAGCTAGATTAGAAAGGGGCAAAAATGCGTTGCAGTTATTAAATGGGGAAGTGTTTTTCCTCATATTCTTCAACCAATGCAGCGAGCCTTTCAAGCTCGTCACCTTCAGGAGTGCCGGGTTCGGCAGCATCAAACAGTGATTCAATTCGCTTCAACGCGGCCTTGTAATCACTTTCAGAAATTTCAAGGCCCAACTCATCCAATGTTACCTCAGCTAGTTCATCACTATGCGAAGTATGGGGTGTCATCCCCTCGACCAGTTCTTTTTCAGATAACCGTTTTTTGCTCACAACTCGTCTTTCCATTCAAAATAAGATTAGATAATTTATAGCATACTGAGTTATTAGCTACAGCGTAAGGTTTGTCCTGAAACACGCAATGGGGCACTTCTGAGCTAGAAGTGCCAGCCGTGAAATCCGCACTAATTGTCAAACAAAGAGACATAGCTGTTAGGCGTAGTATTTACGTTTCATTCTTAAGGCTACGTTAACCAAAGCAATTAAGACTGGAACCTCAACCAAAGGTCCTATCACACCCGCAAATGCTTGGTCAGAGTTTAATCCAAATACAGCGATTGATACGGCGATAGCTAATTCGAAGTTGTTACCTGATGAAGTAAAGGCGATAGAAGCATTTTGGTCGTAAGGGATCCCCATACGTTTCCCGATGTAGAAGCTCGCAAAAAACATCACCATAAAATAGATGATCAGTGGTACTGCAATACGGAGCACATCCATCGGTAACTCGATGATCATTTCACCTTTCAGACTAAACATCAAAACGATGGTTGCCAAAAGTGCAATCAGGGTAATTGGTGAAATACGAGGGATAAAGACTTCGTTGTACCACTGTTCACCTTTTGCTGAGACCAATAGTTTACGGCTTAAGAAACCCGCTAAGAAAGGGATACCTAAATAAATTAAGACGCTTTGTGCAATGTCCCAGATAGTGATGTCAACAACGAAACTTTCAAGACCAAAGTAAGGGGGTAACACAGTAATAAACAGCCATGCCATAAAACTGTACGTGACAATTTGAAACGCACTATTTAAAGCAACTAAGGTTGCTCCGTACTCTTTGTTTCCGCCGCTGATATCATTCCAAACCAACACCATTGCGATGCATCGAGCAAGGCCGATCAGAATGAGTCCCACCATATAGCCAGGTTGATCGCGCAAGAAAATGATGGCCAAGATGAACATCAAAATCGGTCCCACGAGCCAGTTCATCACTAAAGAAAGCGTTATCGCGCGTTTATCACGAGTTACCTCGCCTAAAAGGCTATAGTTCACTTTCGCCAACGGTGGGTACATCATTAAGATTAAGCCAATGGCAAGTGGGATATTGGTTGAACCAACAGATAGGCTTTCGTTCCACTGGGCGACTTGAGGAAATAACACGCCAATCCCGACACCAACTGCCATTGCAAGAAAAATCCATACGGTTAAGTATCGATCAAGAAAACTCATTTTTTCAGATGCGCTGGTTTCGGCACAGCTTGAGACATTACTCATACAAACCTCTTTCATTTAAAATTGACAAACCAACGGAATAGAGCATTATTCGTTCACAATATTCGAACATGATTTGCCTTTGATGAACTGCAACTCTGACTCGATAAATGTCAAATTATGCTTAAGGGTGATCTCCAGCACTTGCTTGACCCAAGGAGCTAGCGCGGGGTTGATACGGTAGTAAACCCACTTACCACGTCGCTCATCCAGAACAAGCTCGTGCTTTCGCAATTCGGCAAGATGCCGAGAGACTTTGGGTTGACTGAGATTCAGCGCTTCCATGAGATCACAGACACACAACTCTCCTTGCTTCTGCATTAAAAGCAGAGACTTAAGCCGAGTTTCTTCAGAAAGTGCTTTGTAAAGAAGGATTGGATCAAACATAGGAACGATTCAACGGCATAAAACATATGAAATATCATATATCTGAATTTCCATATGTGTCAATTTTTCAATTAAACAGTGCTTCTGAGAGATAAGTTAGATTAGGAAAAAAGTAAGTCGATATCTATAAGAAATTAGCGTCTTAATATTGAGACTAAATTGGAATGGGGCAAAAAATTGCTAAGAGAACGGTTAGTCTAATACTCGCTCTCACTCCCACATCGCATCAACCTTCAGATATATGTTATCTAGAAAAACGCAAATAACAGGCAATAGCGACTTGTTAGATTGAGCCTACAAGCCGCCTTGCATACATCAATCGATATCACTTCTAGCAGCATCAACTGCTAACGAATCAGCTATCTCATTCCCTCTGACACCAGAATGAGCTTTGACTTTAAGTACCTCGACATACTTTCTAGAACGCAGTTCATCGACTTGTTTCCAGAGTTGCCGATGCTTAACCGGCTTCTTATTCGCTTTACGCCACCCTCGGTCTTTCCAGTCATCAAGCCAAAGGTTGAAACCTTTAACACAGTAATCATTATCTGAATAGATAACATCACCATCTTCGGCATACTCCAGCCCTTCGATAAATGCCAGTAACTCCAATTCCGCACAATCCGTCTCTCGGTCAATGGTGATGCTCTCTTCATGGACTATCTCATTGTCTTCATCCATGACCACCAGCCCGATACCACCTCTCATACAGACGTGTTGATTGTTTGGTGCAGCGCCGTCTACGTAAATTGAATAACTCATTTTTTATCTCTCTCTAATTGCAAAAAGGGCGCATGACTTTGCTTAGCCAGCGCCCCGTTGATGGTGTGATTTAATGTTTGTGTTACGGAAAGGATTCTTGGTTGTCTCGCATGCTCAGACGCGATTCCATCCATTCCTCGATTTCACTTTCGACCCAAGCCACGGCACGCCCACCGAGTGGCACACTCTTCGGAAAATCGGTTTCATCTGCCATGAACTTATAGATAGTTGAACGGCCTAGCCCTGTTAGTGACATCACTTCTTTTAGTCGTAGAAATCTCATGGGAATTGTCTCCTCTTGTATATACCCATGGGATAAGCCGCCAATGTAAAAAAATGCAGTCGGTCTACTCCAAGCTAGAGCCAAAGAAATAACGCGTCTCGCTCCACGCTTCAGCAAGACTGCTCATCCGTTTATAGACGCAGTTCTTTATGTCAGTGTCTTTGCTTTTACAGCGTGTACCCAGGCTATAGTTCCCTCGGTCGTTCAGTTGAACCATTGAGCGCTCATTGCCTTTGTAGTGCTTTTTAATCGCTTCTCCCCAAGCTGTTTTCAGATGCCCCACAATTTCATTACGCTTGTCCATGGAAATAGCATCACCAAAATTCTGCTTATAATCAGTAAACAACATCACTTGATAATGGTGCGAACGGCTATCCGCTCGCTTACGCCACACGTAATGCAACGAATCGGTGTTCAGCTTCTCTTTCAGGATTTCAAAGTAGTCCTTAAGGGTACTGAAATCTGTATCTTGATGATCTTTAGGCAGGTATAAGTCCAAACGTGTAGCGAGAACGGTTTCAAACTGACTGAGTGCCTGTTCAAAGACATCGACCATCGAGGTCAGTGCTGATTCGTATAACCCCTTGTCGCTGTAATACAACGGGTAATCTTCAAAAGTTCTATCAAGGGTTATGCTTGGGAGGTAGTTTCTATTCGCCATGAGTAATGCCTTTTTGTGTGTGAATGACATAGGCATTACTCGCGTTGTATTTTTTAGTTATGGTACGTTCCTGTGAGATCAACAACAAACCACAGGAAGTGTAACTATAGTAATTTTTAAGCTACTTACGGCTTGTACCAAAGTTTCTTTGATGATCACCGAAGTGCTTAGTGTTTTCTTTTGCTAGATAGCTTACATGTTCGAATAAGTTATCAAACTGCTGTTCAAAAGACTGTGAGTTGGAATCTAGACGATGAATTACGGGAGTCCCTGAACGGTCCTTAGATACGTAAACCAAACCATTAGCTTCATCGTAGTCAACACCTGTGACTTTTGCCCATGCATCTATGACCATAGAGAGTAAGTTTTCTCGTTGGTTTCTCACCTTTCCTAACCAGTTAAAACGATCTTTGTTGAACATGAGCACTAGGTGATAGTGGTCATTAAGTGAAGAACAACGCTCCCTTACCCATACATACCTCACTTTACAAGGATGAACTCGTTGTCCATGCCTTTCCTTTCTTCGACCGTCATATTCGATCTGTGACTGTAGAGAACGGACAAAATCAGTGATTGCTCCACGTTTCTCTTGTCCATTTCTAAGCTTGGGGAATCGCAAATCAACTCGTAATGCCATTGTTCGGGGATAGTCATCCAGAGCCTGCCCAATGGTGTCATAAATTTTATCTAGATACTGAATACAGAGCGCACCATGAGCCGTCTGAATAGGATGACCTCTAAATGTTTTCTTTGTAGTCAGTTTCAGGTTTTTGTTTTTTCTAGAGCGTACTTTCATTTCCTATCTACTCCTGTTTTTAGGTTCATAGATAGGCCTGTGTCGTTATTTTTAGTTATGCGAGTTGAGTAAGTGGATAGGATTGGATGGCAGTACTAATAATACTAACCAGACAGACAACAAAAAAACCGCTCCGTAGACAATTCCTGCCCGTCAGAAGAAACAAGCGCCACATAACAATCAAAACCTAGGCTCTGAACTGTAAAAAATCGATGCAAGAGCATCTATCTCGAATCCAAGTCACTTACAAGTTAAATGACAAATAAAGTATCTGAAAAAGTGAGATGTCAGTGGCGATACTAAGCATAAAACAAACGACAGGTAGTCACACAAAAATAGATATAGTTTTCAACGACAATGGTCAAACATTTTCCCGACTGTGTTTCCTGAGACCTAACCAACTAATTCAATTTTGTAAAGCGGGGAGTGAATAGATGTATTCCCCCCTCATAAACTAATTCGCTGCACTATCATCACCGCGTCACAACCTGTCTCATAGGTACGTTCTCCCCTCGCAAAATCCCTTGTGCACTCCAAAAAACTATTATCTTATTTATAAAAAAAAAGATATCGAAACAAAACCAAGTATGAAACCAAATAAACACTCTAAAAACATAGAGCACACAGTATCATTCAACAAAAAACAAGACTTTTTAAGGAACTTTTTTACTACGATAAACTCAATAATTGAATACGTTAATTGTACTTTTTAGATACTAAAATTTATGGTATTTATATACAATTAACCATCATTAAAATTGCAAGTTTGGGAACATTAAGATGGCATCAAGAGAGGCTTCACTAATCGAAAATGGATTATTCAGGGCGAATAATGAAAGATACTTGAAGTTCTACTGGGCTTACCTTGCTAAGAATATGAACAATATTTTGGGGAGAGACTGCCAAGACAAAAAGGAACTACAGCTCAAAATATCCATGGTGTTACTACGCCGTAAACTCGATGTTGAAGGCTTGATAAATCGGATGAATTGCGCAGCATTGGAAAGTTTGTTACCTGAACGGTCGTTTGATTGGATAGATAAAAATGACGATAGAATCGTCTACTTCGTTTGGTCTTTGCTGAGGTTAACAACTCCGCGATCTCTGAAGATAGACGATAATAAGTATGATTTTAGGTTCTCGACGAGACTTACTCACTGCATCGAATATGTTAACGACAAGCAAGTAAACTACTACAAAAAGTTGAACTTGAACCCACTGCCTTTGCATCGTTCAGAAGCATTGGCACTCATATATGACTTCTTTGATCAATGGGATGCCACCTCTCGATCAAAAGAAAAACTAATGCTTTTTCTCAAAGAAAAGTGGTTGTATATTGCATCAAAGCTTCGCCCTGATTACTCTTGGATAGACCCTAAAAACAAACAACAAAATGATTGGATATCTAACTATATTTCATCTCAATTAGAGTGGCTGCCACACCTACCACCACCTATGACAACCTCTCAAAGATACAATATCAACATTGTCAACTTAGACACCCTATTCATTTTTCGTACAAATTTTGGAAGTAAAAAACGAAAAGGTAATACCGAACACAACAAGAGACTAACTCATGCTGAATTCATGTACAAAATGATGAAGGCGTGGAAGCAAAAGCAGTTTAGAGAAAAGACCGGACGCGCATCAGCTAAATCTTAATCAAGCAATACCGCTCTTACTCTATGCATAAAGAGCGGTTAATCTGACCGTAAAGCAAAGACTAAATTAGGCCATCTTAGCTGAAGGTAATGGGTGGACGTTCGCTTCCATTAGCGATTGCAACTTGTTCCCCCATGCCTCCAGAACCTTCAACTGCTCATCAATATAATCATGATGGTTATAGACTCTTAGCATACCCGGAAGCTGGTGGCCGACTGTTTTTTCAATCGCTACGATATCTAACCCCATTTCACTGCAACGGCTGATAAAGGTACGACGCAAGTCATGAGGTGAAAAGCGCTCAAAATCGGTAGGTAGATTACGTTTGATCAATGCCCGTACTGCCGCAGGTTCTTGCACTTTATCGACCATTAGCTGGGGCCATACCAATTTCCACTTACTTGGCACACTGTCACGCTGCTCTTTTAGAAGTGCAAACAAGTAGCCACTCAAAGGTACTTTACGTGCATCTTGGCTTTTAGTGTGTCGCTCTTCTGAGCTGGCTGGTAATAGCCAAATTCCCTCATCAAAATCTAATTCACTCCAACGCATTTCCAGTACGGCACTGATACGCTGTCCACAACCAAGTAGGAACTGCATTAAACGGATGTTCGAGGGGTCTGTACGCCATGACGGCATACTCGTTAACAGAATCTTTAACTCTGAAAAGCTTAAATTACGTTTTGTGACTTTAGAGCCGCCACCAACGTCTTTTGCTTTCAGTTGTGGTGCAGGATGAGTATCGAGCATATTTAGTGCTAGGGCATGGTTAATCACTTGATTGATAATTTTATGGCAAACACCAATAGCCCCTGCCATACGCTTACCATCGTTATCAACCTTCGCATCAAAGACCCTATTGAGATCATATATGCTTAAATCTGCCAATTTGATGTTACCGAGAATTGGCTTGATATCTCGATTGTAAATGGTCCTAGACTGGTCACCCCGTAGCTGTTTTGATAGCCGTTTCTCATCGAAGCTAATAAACGCATCATCAAAGGTCTTCGCTTCATCTTGCGCTCGTTTCTCTATATCCAGTTCAACCTTTGGGTTCTTACCATTCTCCAACCAACTTCGATAACGGCCAGCTTCCTTTCGCGCCTGATCCAATGTCATCCCGCGCTCTGGTTTGATCTTAATGTATCGACCCATAGAGATTTTTTCGTGTTTCTTCCCTACTTGAAAACGAAAGATCCAAGTCATCGTGCCTGTTGGGCGAACTCGAATGTTCAATCCTTCGACCTTCTTATCGGGAATCGAGTATTCCTTATCCTGTGGCTTCAATGCTTGCAATGTTGCATTGGTGCTGATTCGTTTCGTCATCGTTGTAAAACCTCTGCATTTCTGGGTACGGCTCTGGGTACGGCGTGGGGTACGGGAAACACCGAGTTTCTATTGTACGGCTTTGGACTCCAACGGACAATATGATCATAAAAAACACTATAAATCATCACCTTACAATTAAAGTATATAACTCTGTAGACTTTGACGGACTAAAGATTCCATTTACCCACCAAATGGAAGCGCACTATCGAATTGACCCCATGTGTTAATCCAGACCATACCTGCTTCAAGTGCATGAGCCACTCGGTGTGCTCTGCCAAGATTTTCACTCTGTAGACCAGCCGCAAGACCATATTCAGAATCATTAGCAAGTGCAATAGCTTCTTCTTCTGTATCAAAAGGGGTCACAACGAGAACTGGACCAAAGATCTCTTCTTGCGCTACCCGTGATTTGTTGTCTACATCTGCAAGAATTGTAGGTTCAAAGTAATAACCCTTTCCATCAACAGTCATTGGCATACCGCCCATAATTAAGCGAGCACCATCTTTCAGTGCAAGATCAACATATTTCGCACAATTGTCTCTTGCAGCAGCATCGATTTGAGGACCGTAAGAAGTATTAAAATCAAGTGGGTCACCAATCACAAGTGTTCTACTGACATCTTGCAGTTTAGTCAGTACTTCTTCATACACGCTTCGTTGAACTAGTAAGCGAGAGCCAGCCATACAGAACTCACCCTTATTGAAGAAAATAGCGAACATAGCGTGTTGAACAGCTTTGTCTAAGTCTGCATCATCAAAGATAATGTTTGCAGATTTACCACCCAGTTCTAACGTCACTTTTTTCAACGAATCAGCACTACCACGAAGTATGCCTTGACCAACCTCGGTTGAACCAGTAAATGCAATTTTCTTCACTTTCGGATGTTCAACTAATGCATTACCAACGGTGCGCCCTGAACCTGTAACGACATTAAACACACCGTCTGGTAGACCCGCTTGTTCAAAGATCTCTGCCATTTTCAATGCTGTGAGTGGGGTTGCAGACGCAGGCTTATGGATAAAGGTGTTACCCGCTGCCAGAGCAGGAGCAATCTTGGTACACGACAGGATCATCGGGAAGTTAAATGGTGTAATCGCCGCAATAACGCCTAGTGGTTCTTTACGAGTATAAGCGAGTGGCATCTGACCATCAGGACCAGGGGAGACCAGTCGAGTACTTCCGCCCAGTTGACCGCCTGCTACACCCGCATAGAAGTGGAATAGGTCAGCAATAAAGCCGATGTCAAACGAGCGAGCAAACTGGATTGGCTTACCTACATCCATTGACTCAAGAGCAGCTAGCTCATCAGCATTTTCCTCAATCAGTTCAGCAATACGATGTAAAATACGAGCACGCTCATGCGGCCCCATAGTTGACCACTCAGAATGATGGAAAGCATTGTAAGCAGCTTCTACCGCTTCGTTCACATCACCATTTGTTGCTTGTGCGACCTGCATAATTTCAATTTCCGTTGCAGGATTGCTGGTTGCTGCGGTCTTACCATCACTTGAGTCTTTCCACTTACCGTTAATAAACAGTTGGCCTTTTGGAAGAGTGGGTACTTTGATTTTACTCATCGAAATTCTCCTTAATTGCTCTGTGCGGGCAAAACTTATCGTAGATGGTTAATTAGTTGTTGACAATTAGTTATAAAATTCTAACCTACAGATAAAACCGAACTAGATACAAAAAGTTAACTAGGCTAGTTATATGACTAAAGTAGAATATTGTGATGTAACAAAAAAGGACGAAAATGACCCATGTGCTGGCCCTTGTCCATTAGAACGCGGTATGAGACTCATCGGGGGAAAATGGACAGGATCTATCCTTTGGCACTTACAAGAGGGGCCGCTGAGGTTCAATGAACTTAGCCGTCAAATGCAAGCCGCCAGTCGAAACATGCTTAATGAACGGCTTAAGCAGATGGAAGAAAAGAAGCTAGTAAAGAGAACCTTAATCTCAGAGCGACCACTCGCGGTTTCGTACGAAATAACTGAGTTTGGGAAGACAGCATTATCTTTTCTAGATGAAATTCAAAAGTGGGCAAGAGAACACGATATTTGAGCTACTCTATACGCAATAGAAAATAACATCATATAAAAGTTTGTTAATGCTATTTTCTATCCGCCTAACAATAACTCAAACTTCGTAATCAAAAATTAACATGTCTTCTATGATAGGCATACACAATTTCTTGACGGCATCGTGCTCTGGATGTGGTAAATATCGTTGATGTGCGTCCTTGTCGGTGAAAATCAGTTGTACAATATGCGTAAAGCCTTTATTCATCCCCTCTGGGCTTTGATCAACTCCAGAGTCTACAGATGTAATGCCGTCAATTTTACTGGGTAGAGACTCCATCTGGAGTAAGATGTCGTTAACTGCTTTCGCATCAGCTTGATATTTAAACTTCAACATTAAAATACGCTTGATCATTTTTTATTCCTTAATTCTCGTTAACAAACTACGAAATGTTACATACGTTCTTACATGATGAATGCATACAGCGCTACTTAGGGATAACGTATGTTCCTGTAACATTAGCGATCAAAGCTCTACTCAGCTCTCAGTAAAGCATTACTTCTCCAAAAGCAACGTTTCGACCAAACTTAAATACTCGACATTCAGCGATAATATTTTGACTCGAATCATGCTTTTCAGAGTATTAATATTCGAAGTCACCGCCATTTTCGCAAGGTTGTTTTTATACTACACAGCAAGATAAAGCGCCGCATCAGCCACTTCCATCAAAACTGGTCCAGTAACTGTATTATCATAACAAATATGCTGATCATGCATTATCTTCTTGATAATGACTTGCTCCTCACCGATTGACTCAATAAAAAATCAGCTTGCGAAAGCTCGTTTTTTAAAGTGCTGCTCTAAATCAGATTTACTTATCATAACCAGCCACCGCCTTGTATTTCCTGTAAAGAATATGTAAAAAAGCGGCTCAAACTTCTAATTTGAGCCGCTCTGGTATGTGACGTTAGTCAATAGAAACGTATACTGACTTGTTTTGTGTATAAGACTCCATAGCCTCAATACCCATTTCACGCCCAATACCTGATGCCTTATAACCCCCGAATGGTAAAGCGCTATCGAACTGACCCCAGGTGTTTATCCATACCATTCCCGCTTCCATTGCGTTGGCAACTCGGTGTGCACGGCCTAGATTTTGAGTTTGTACCCCTGCTGCCAAACCGTACTCAGAATCGTTTGCAAGCGCGATAGCCTCTTCCTCTGTTTCGAAAGGGATTACCACAAGAACAGGCCCAAAAATTTCTTCTTGAGCAACGCGAGACTTGTTATCTACATCAGCAAGGATTGTTGGTTCAAAGTAATACCCTTTACCATCAACAGTCATAGGTTTACCACCCATTATCAAACGAGCGCCATCTTCAAGTGCAATATCAACATATTTCGCGCAATTATCACGAGCCGCAGCATCAACTTGTGGCCCAAATGTAGTAGTAATATCTAATGGGTCACCGATAACAAGTCCTTTCGTTGCGTCAACTAGCTCTGCAAGAACTTCATCATACACACTGCGCTGAACTAACAAGCGAGTACCCGCCATACAGAACTCACCTTTGTTGAAGAAAGCCGCTAGACTTGCATTTTGAGCCGCCTGTTTAATATCGGCATCATCAAAGATGATATGTGCAGATTTGCCACCTAGCTCAAGTGTTACTTTCTTTAGCGACTCTGCACTTTGCTTTAGAATGCCTTTACCAACTTCAGTTGAACCTGTGAAAGCAACCTTCTTCACCTTTGGATGTTCGACAAGAGCGTTACCAACAGTACGACCCGAACCTGTTACAACATTAAACGTACCATCTGGTAAGCCTGCCTCTTTAAAGATTTCTGCCATACGAAGAGCCGTTAATGGTGTTGCTGAAGCAGGTTTATGAATAAATGTATTTCCTGCTGCTAATGCTGGTGCGATCTTTGTACATGAGAGAATCATTGGAAAGTTGAATGGCGTAATTGCAGCAATCACTCCTAGTGGTTCTTTACGAGTATAAGCAAGGGGCATGTTTCCACTTTCTGATGGTGTTACTTGACGAGTAGCACCACCAAGTTGACCACTAGCCACACCTGCGTAAAAATGGAATAAACCCGCAATGAATTGAATGTCAAAGTGACGAGCAAATGCTAATGGTTTTCCCATATCCATTGACTCTAAAGCAGCAAGCTCATCTGCATTTTCTTCGATTAAATCACCAATACGATTTAAAACGCGAGCCTTATGATGTGGCCCCATTTTACGCCATTCACCATTCTCAAAGGCTTCATATGCTGCTTCTACAGCATCATCTACATCACCAAGCGTTGCCTGAGCAACCTTCATAATTTCCAGTTCATTTGCAGGGTTAAATGTTGGCGCCATCGCACCATCAGCAGCGTCACGCCATTGACCATTAATGAATAATTGGCCTTTTGGAAGTCTTGGAGTTGTCATGTTCATATCCTTAAAATATTGTTTAGTACTCAATAATTTCGATTAATGCTCAAGCACAACACGATAACGAGCTTTGCCACTTTTCACTCGCTCAATCGCATCATTGATATCATCAAACTTAAACAATTCAATCGCTGGCTGAATATCATGATATGCAGCAAATTCAAGCATCTTCTCGATATTTGCAGGGCTACCTACAGGTGATGCCGAGATCGTTTTTTGACCAAAGATCATTGGGATGACTGAAATATCTAGTGGTTCTGTTGTAGCACCAACAAAGTGTAAGCGACCTTTTGCTTTCAAGGTTGATAGGTATAAGTTCCAGTCAAGCTTTGCACCTACCGTAGAGATAATGTAATCAAAACGATTCGCTGCTTTAGCGATATCTTCAGGGTCACGAGAGTTGATAGTGTCAGACGCACCAAACTCCATTGCTTCTTTTTTCTTTTCTTCAGAGCTAGTAAACGCAGTCACTTCACAACCCCAAGCTTTCATAAACTGGATTGCTAAATGTCCTAACCCACCGATACCAATTACAGCAACTCTATCTGTTGGTTTAATATCGAACTGTACTAGAGGGTTAAATACTGTAATACCTGCGCATAACAATGGGCCTGCGACTTTAGGATCGAGTTTTGATGGCAGTGCCATGACCGCTGATGCATCAGCGACAACTTTTTCTGCAAATCCACCATCGCGCCCAATCATCGTGATCTCAGCATTACCACAAAGGTTGTGGTCTCCAGACATACAATCAGAACATGTATGACAATAGTCACTATTCCAACCTAGACCTACTGTTTGACCAACCTCAATATTGTGGACCTTCGAGCCAACTGCTGAAACTTGACCAATTACTTCATGTCCCGGCACTAATGGAAATTGGCTTAGTCCCCACTCATTATCAAGCATGCTTAAATCTGAGTGACACACACCACAGTATTGAACATCAATTACCACCTGATTTTGCTGTAGCTCAGGTAGTTCTCGCTCAACAGCCATAAGAGGCTCACCTGCACCGTTTGCTGCGTATGCTATATACATTGCTTTCTCCTAACACTTAAACAGAGCTTCTTTTGCTCTATTTAGAATCATTCGCTAATGAGTGCAGTCTAAATACCGTTACCGATGTTTTGTAGGCAAGAAATATGTACTAAACTGTTAGGCTTTATCTAACAGTAGAAATAGCCACAATACCAACATGAAAGGATCGACCTATAGTCAGCTCACGATATTTCAAACCATTGCTAGTGAAGGAAGTATTAGAAGTGCTGCCCGTAAACTTGAAATGGCCCCCCCATCAGTAAGCCATGCGCTAAAGCAATTAGAGACCCACCTTGGGTTGCCTTTGTTTACTCGTAGTACACGACGTGTTGAATTGACCGAAGCGGGACGATTACTACAACAGCGAACAGCTTCTGCCATTACAAACTTAGATTATGCGTTAGAGAGTATTAAAGATCTGGGAAATGCACCCTCAGGAAAAGTCAGGATTACTTTACCCCGCTTTGTATTTCAATTTTTCTTACAGCCGATATATGCTGAGTTTTGCCACCGCTATCCAGATATTCAACTTGAAATCAATGTGTCTGATGCGACAATAAATATCATTAAGGAGGGGTATGATATTGGAATACGTTTTGGTGATAAAGTTGAACAAGAAATGGTCGCCCGTCAATTAACGCCTTCCACTCAAGAAGCGATGTTTGCTTCAGAGGATTATATTAGACGATATGGTTTGCCCAAAAATCCGAATGATTTATATAATCACCGCCTGATTCAATATCGATTTTCAACCTCTAATGAATTGAGACCGTTAAAACTACAGGAAAACAGAGAGACTATAACGATTGACATGCCTGTCTCATTAATAGTCAATGATACCTACGCCGTAGTTGATGCCGCGGAAAAAGGATTGGGGATTGGTCGTATCATTGCACCATTAGTTAGAGATCAATTCGATGAAAAGCGACTTCAGCCAGTACTACCCACATATTGGATATCTTACCCAGGGTTCTATCTGTTTTATCCCCAACACAGTCAAAAAGCACGGAGGGTACGAGTATTAATTGATTTTTTAATAGAGAAGAGTCGTATGACCCCGTTTTGGTGAGCTATGACAGTAAGAAATAATTTAGCGAAGATGGGTCACTCCAAGTATCCTCAAAAATAGCGCGGTTATTAGAACCTGTCAAAATGCTCATTTTTCAAAGTTCGATAATGAGATAATGAGATAATGAGATAATGAGATAATGATTTTAAGCGATTTAGAATGAATTCTAAGTCAAATAACTTCACTTATCGAGAAGCAATTTGGATATAAAATGCAACTAAGCAATGACCGTTTTTATTTTTATAAGTTCGCTATGATTTAATGCATCAAGCATCTGATCGAATTTAAATGATACTCATTGAGCCTTCTCCTCCAACTTAGCCTCTCGACTAAGCTGGAAGGCGACAAAACCAAAACGGAGAAGACTCTATGAGATTTTATAACCAACTGCATAACTATTACTGTGGCATTGATCTGCATGCGCATATCCTTTACGTCTGTATTCTCGATTCACTTGACAATAAAGTCCTTCATAAAAAGATTGATGCTGACCCTGATGCCTTACTGGAAATCCTAACGCCCTATCAAGATAACATCATTGTTGGTGTTGAACGTATGCATTGTTGGTATTGGGTCAGTGATCTTTGCCTCGATTACGCGTTTAATTTTGTTCTTGGCCATGCTCTGTATATGAAGGCGATCCAAGGCGGTAAAACGAAGAACGATCGCATCAACTCTTACAAGATCGCCTCACTGCTTCGTGGCGGTAACTTTCCTATTGCTTATGTCTACCCCAAAGCTATGCGGGCTACTCGTGATTTACTGAGACGCAGAACCAAGATCATGCGCCATCGTGCTGACTTGAAAGCCCATGTCTCCGACACATTTAGCCAGTACAATCTCCAAAACCCTAATGTGCAATTGCGCTACCCTTGTGCTCGTGAGCAAGTGCGTAACCAATTTGATGAGCCAGCCATCAATCGCAACATCGATATAGACTTAAATGTTATTGCCTTTACACCAAAGAGTTAGCCAGCGTTGAGCACTTTATTGAACACACAGCCAAGCAACACAGCGCTCAAGATTGTCAGCTCATCCAAACCGTCCCTGGCATAGGACGCATTTTAGCGCTGACCATCCTGTACGAAATCGGCAATATCGAACGCTTCTCATCCGTGCAACGGTTCGCGTCATACTCTCGACTAGTGAAATGCAAAGCCGAGTCGGCGGGCAAACAAAAAGGCACCAACGGCAATAAAATTGGCAATGCTTACTTAAAATGGGCGTTCTCTGAAGCTACGGTACTTTACCTTCGTGGTAACGAGCCTGCTAAAAAATACATTAAACGACTACAAAAACGCATGAGCAAAGCTAAAGCCCTGTCAGCGCTTGCTCATAAACTTGGACGCTGCGTCTACTTCATGTTAAGGAACAAAACCGTGTTTGATGAGAAACGCTTTTTTCCCCGAATAAGTCGCACAATGAAGTGAGCTGAACGTCTAACTGGTGATGAGTAAGAGCATGTTACTGACTGAAGTTTACTGGGATTAAAGCCCTATAAGGTCAATTGTGTCAGGCATTCCAAGCCCTTTTGCTTTGATTAGCCGCTTCATTGGTGCGCATCGATAACATCTAGAACGAACAGCAAAGTTGCTTACACCTTGGCCGAGCCTGAAGATAACTGGGGATCCATTGATTAACCTTCTTTTTGAATAGTGCCAGTCAGGGTTAACCGATAACTGTCTAATGGCCCTATGGTGAACGATAGGCAGCGGTGAGACCGCAGTAAGAGACCTTCTATATGTGTTTGTCGTAAGCAATGCTTAATAACCGAAATGACAAAGCGAAGTAGATAACTTTGTTGTTCGAGAAGGATTGGCTGCTGACGCAGCCAAAGAGTTGCTATTGCCTATTGACAGGCAGAAGGCTCATATGTGTTACAGGTAAACTTACTTCAACACTGCCTTGGCTTTGTTGCAGAAATCGAATGAACTAAATCAGAATCTTACGATCAGATCAGGGACATTCATTCACTTACTTTAATTTCATGCCAAAGCCATGCAACAAAACTACTAATTGGAGCAAGTACAATGACTCACTAATTAACCGAGGTTCACTCACGTTTTGGATTGACGAAGAGTCAATAACTAAGTGGCAACAACCTTAGCAAGACAGGCATGGTAGGCCACAATTGTTTAGTGACCTAGCTTTAATAACTGCTCTCCCTATTTGCACATTTTCTTTCGACTTACTCAAGAAAAATTCGAAGCCTAAAAATATCCTTGTTCTCTTTGCTTATCAGTTCATCAATATCCGTACTGACCGGCCCCGCTTCATAGCAAGCTAGAATCGTATTATGGAGCTTAATGAGCTTTTCATCAGTCGAATAACAGAATCTTTTAATGAAGTGATAGTCCCATAAAAGCAAACTTCACCTTGCCGCTCAGGGCTAGCTATAGCTACGGCAATTGCGTCCTTATGGACATCAAGCCCAATATATGCAGAATAGTTGACGGATTTCATACTGAAGACTTCCAAAAACGCACCATAGGTGAGTCTTAGTACAAAAGGTCATAGCATCTGGTTGTTCTCGAGCACAGCAAATGGCGCTGAAACGAGCGCAATGCTTTACAGTATCGTCGAGACAGCGAAAACTGAGCCAGACATCGATGCGATCCTACCTTGGAACTTTAAACACTAGCAATATCGCCCGGCGGGTTCATGGGGCGCATACTTTCAAAAGTATCTAAAAGTGAAGGGAGAATCATAGATAACCAGAATCCCTCCTTTGTATGACAAGCGAAATTCATCGTTTGTAGATAGCAATATTTTAAAAGCCTTTGCACGAAGAAGTAGCGACAAATACCATATATATTCGTTCATCATCTTGAATAGTCACGTTATCGCTAAGAAGACCTATATGAAATAATCCGTAATTACCTTTTATTAATCACCTTTTTTGTGCTTATGAGGCTTAAGAGATGGGGTGTTTCCGAGAGTATTTTTATTATCCCGTTGACGTCTATCTAGCTTCCCTGTTGAGTCTGCAATTCTTTTTGGTTCTGGTTTAATTCCCATTGCTTTATCCTTAGTCAGTTTTTAGGTAATTACGTTTTGGAGGTATTGTTCTCTCAGCGAGAACGAAACACTCACCAAAAACATTTTTGGTCAGACTAACGATGTTCACAATCAAATCGATGGATAACCTGATTACTTGAGCCACGCCAAAGTAATTCAGGATCATATTTGTCTTGTTCGAATTTGCCATCTATCAAGACATCAATCATATCAACTATTGCCATTTGCCCAGCGGTCAGCTTATCAATTACATACCCAGTCCACAGCCAAATATCTTTATCAGGACACTCAACTTTTACTCTTGATACTAATTGGTGTATAGCCGAAATATTTGCAGGATGAAGTGGATCACCACCAGATATCGACAAGCCACGCCTCTTAATACGAGAGTCTTGTAAATCTCCAATAATTTGGTCTTCCAACTCCTGAGTAAATGGATGACCAGAATCAGGCGACCATGTAGATTGATTATAACAACCTCGGCATTGATGCTCACAGCCTGAAACGAATAGGGTACAGCGAGTACCCTCTCCATTCACAACATCAACTTGATGATATATATGATAATTCATTAGCAATGCTTCACTCTACGAGTTGCTTCTTCCTGTTTACCCTTATTAAATGGTCTCGAATCTGGAGAACCCAAATACCCACAAACACGGCGAATTACAGAAACCTTTTTAGGATCATGATTACCACATTTAGGGCAAGTAAAACCTTTACTGGTACAGGTAAATTCACCTTGATAACCACATTCATAACACTCATCAATTGGTGTATTAGTTCCATAGTATGGAACACGGCTATATGAGTAATCCCAAACGTTTTCTAATGCTTCAATGTTATGCTGCATGTTTGGATATTCCCCGTAACAAATGAAACCACCACTCGCAATTGGAGGATAAGGCATTTCAAAATCAATCTTGTCGTAAGGATTTGCCACTTTTTCAACATCCAAATGGAAGCTGTTCGTATAATAACCTTTATCTGTAACACCTTTTACTACACCAAAGTCTTTAGTGTCTAAGGAACAAAAACGGTTACACAAATTTTCTGCTGGCGTACTATACAAGCTGAAGCCAAAATCTGTTTCTTCTTTCCATTGTTCAACGGCATCACGTAAACGTTGTACTATTGCAATACCTTTTTGGCGTAGGATCTCACTATCAAAGATATGTGAGTCCATATCAGAATAAAGAGCATTGACTGTTTCATGAATGCCAATATAACCTAGTGAAATTGAAGCCCTTCCATTTTTAAATATTTGCATTACTTCATCATCAGGATTTAAACGAATACCTAGTGCTCCTTCACAATAAAGGATAGGAGCAACTCTTGCTTTCACTCCACGCAAACGGTCGATACGAGTATCCAAAGCTTTACGAGCTAAAGCCAAGCGCTGATCTAGAATTTCATAAAACTTAGCTTCATCGCCATTCGCTTCTAATGCAATTCGAGGAAGGTTAACACTAACTACACCCAAATTATTTCGGCCTTCATGAACTTCTTCTCCGTTTTCATCAGTCCAACGACCTAAGAAACTACGACATCCCATAGGAGCCTTAAATGATCCAGTTACTTCAACTACTTGCTCATAATTCATAATATCCGGATACATACGTTTAGTAGCACAATCTAGAGCCAGTTGTTTTATGTCGTAATTCTGATCACATATTGAACGGTTAATGCCTTCTTTAATTGTAAAGATCAATTTAGGGAAAATAGCCGTCTTAGCATTCTTCCCTAATCCATTAACTCTATTCATTAAAATAGCTTTTTGGATTAATTTTGATTCCCAACTGGTACCTAAACCAAAAGAAATCGAGAGGAATGGAGTCTGTCCGTTACTTGAAAAAAGTGTGTTAACCTCATATTCCAACGATTGGAATGCATCAAAAACTTCTTTTTCTGTTAATGATTTTGCATATTCCTCCGGATTAGGAACATTCCATTGACGAGCAGTAGCTAAATGTTTTTCATGGCTTTTTGTTACGTACTTAGCTAAAACTTCATCCAAACGATTAAGAGTCGTACCACCATAAGTATGGGATGCTACCTGAGCGACAATCTGCGCTGTTACCGCAGTTGCTGTCTGAATCGACTTCGGAGTTTCAATTTCAGCATTCCCCATTCTAAATCCGTTTGTCAGCATGTTTTCCAAGTCAACAACCATGCAATTGTACATTGGGAAAAATGGAGCATAATCCAAATCGTGGTAATGAATTTCACCTTTATCGTGTGCCTGGACAATGTCACGAGAAAGCATGTGATTTTTTGCATAATGCTTTGCAACAATACCAGCAAGTAAATCACGTTGGGTAGGAATTACCTTACTGTCTTTGTTTGCATTTTCATTCAATACTTCAAGATTACTTTGTTCAACTAAACCTGAAATTTCTTCACTGAGTTTACTTGCCTTTTCTCTGGCAATATCACGATCATGACGATATTCGATATATGCTCGAGCAACATCTTCATCAACATGCATTAGATCTTTTTCTACTCGATTCTGAATTTCAGAGATATGAATTTCTCTCTGACCCATCAGCAATCCCGATACATTAGAAGCAACAATATCGCCAATTTCTTTATTCTTAGAATTGATGCTATTTGCCGCGGCTTCGACTGCTGCTTGAATACGATCTCTGTTAAACGAAGCTTTTGAGCCGTCACGTTTGATTACGATTGTTTTCACTTTCCTCTCCTTACCCAGCACATTCACATAGCCACCAAAAGCACACTATATGGGATTAAACTAACATTAAAACACAATATGTTGTGCTGCATTTAACGAGAAACACCGTTCAAAAACATTGATTTTGATCAACAAAAACCGGGTGGCGGATAAGAACAAATCGATCTTATTGCAGATGCCGTTTATTAAAAAGAAATCAATGAAAATTGCAAAGTTGCCACGTATTACACTTGCTTTTTTAAAAGTCTTATAAGTATCCTTAAGTAGATTGTTTTATAAACAACCTACTTTATTTGCTTATTCCATCTTTCCTCCCTCTTTCATATTTTGTTTCCCTATTCAGGTTAATGACCCATAAATTAGGTGGATGGCGAAAGTCCGTGCTACTCAAATTCATTGGCGCACTGTTTCACCATTCCCGATGCTTTTGTGATTTTTTCACCCGTCAAAACTAAACCAATCAATTTGTCATGTTCATCGATACACCGACCCACTACCCCTGTATCGTCACTTTCATCAACAATCCACTGGCCAGAGCCGTTTGATGGTGAAATGACGGTGATGGGGTGTAACTTGGTTTTGACGTTGACTGGCATGACTCCGTAATGAACCGGAACTCGTTCACCAAGTAGTGTTTTAGAAAGTGCATTCGTTTGTAGTGTGATCGGAGCAATATAGGGCAAGTATTGCTCTTCCACCTGCGCACAATCCCCAATTGCATAGACATCCTTGGCGCTGGTTTCTAGATACCGATTAACTCTAATACCTAACGAGCAAGCTAAACCCGCAACTTTGGCTAACGCAATATTGGGTTTAATACCAACAGCTGCGAGGATAACATCTGCTTTTAGCTTAGTACCATCATCTAAGGTGATTTGCATGCTATCAATGCGGTTGCCTACTTCGCTAATAACACGTCCAAAATGACAAGTAATGCCATGTCTTTCGAACTCTCTCACCAAACCACCAGCAGCAAACTCAGGAAGCAATCCACTAAGCGCCGTTGGCATAGGATCAACAATCGTCACGTTATAACCCGCACGACATAGATCATCCGCATATTCACAGCCAATTAGTCCCCCTCCCATTACAACGATGTCATGCTTACCTTCAAGATTGGTTCTGAAACGGGAATAGTCAGAAAGGTTATTGACCTGAAACACTCGGTGAGCATAGTTACCATTCAATGGAACTTGCTTGCTCGTCGCACCTGTTGCTAACACCAGTTTTGAGTAAAACAGATAATTACCGTTTGCAAAAATTATCCGATTACTTGTCGTATCTATCTGCTTCACTTCTGTATATAGAACCACTTCTAATGAGTACCTTCTCGCCATTTCTTCAGCGCTGCTTTGGATCAGTGATAACGCCGACCTACCTTCTGAGCAAGCATTTGAGAGCTTCGGCTTGCTGTAATAGTCGCCACTGTCTGTTGTAAACATGATGATAGGTGTTGTAGTATTTTGTTCTCGCAGCTTTATGGCTAACCGGTAGCCTGCGTACCCCGTTCCTATAATTACAATAGGTTTACACGGTATTGATTTTATTGTGCTTGAGTCATCGACATGTCGCGTTTGATGTAATTCAGGAGCTGAATATAAACTGACGTCAACCATCTCAAAATCGCCTTTGCCGACGCCACACTCAGGGCATATCCAATCATCGGGAATGTCTTCCCATCGTGTTCCTGGCTCTATCCCCTCTTCAGGATGCCCTTTTGCTTCATCGTATATCCAGTTACAAACTTGGCACTCCCATACTTTTAAATTAGACATAATTTCCCTACTTATTCTCTCTTTCAGAATCAGACTCACCAAGCATCGTTTGTAACACTGCATTAAACTCGTGTAAGGCCCATTCGTTCTTACCATATTGAATATATGGCAACGCTTCGCTAATCATTGAGTCATGTATTGACTCGCCCAGAACCCAATCTTCATCTAAGGTTTGGTTAGTGATGTCTAAGTTCTTCTGCCAATGTGATAGCTGTTGAGGGTTGTCCAAGTCCGCATTTTTAGGGATCAGAGAACTGACCGATATCTCTGTCTCATCGACGGTGAGGGGGCGGAATTGAATAAGATCGACATGCTCTCTTTGTACCAGCAACCCCATATTAGGAGTTAAGTAGTAAAGCATGTGGCTGCAGTCATGTATCGAAAGTGGTTGATGTTCAGGTTTCATCGAGCCATCTAAAATTTTCGTCGGCATAAATACTCGAAAGTGTGAACTGATCTGGTCGATAACCGCAGTATTATTGTGGAAGAATGGAGCAATAGTGTTTTTATGTGCAAAAGAAAAATGATAGGTTTCTAAGCCCCCTTCAGCCAAAAGCTTCCAATTAGCCTTTCTCACCTGACAAGTACGCTTAAACAACTTTAGATTATTCGCTTCAATCCAATTAAGCTGTTCACGCATATCACCTAAATGCTCATCAAGGTGTGTATCAAGACTACTGTTGAGTTCCTTGTTTGGACAAACCCAGATGAATCCAAACTTTTCTATACAAGGAATTTCAATTAAACCGTTCTCACTCTTTTCAATGTTAGGAAAACAGTGTTGCTGTCCTGGTACATTACTCAACTTCCCATCAGTAGAGTAAGACCAAGCATGATAAGGACATACTATTCGCTTACTGCAGCCTTTACCTTCAACCACCTTAGCGCCACGATGTCGGCAACTGTTTCTGAACACATGCACTTGTCCATCACTATCACGACTCACGATTAACGATCCCATTGTTGTCTCAACGGTTTGATAGCTATTAAGATTTTCCACCTCCGATGAATGCAATAAAACGGTAGGTCGTTTATTAAATATTTGTTTAATTTCCTTCTTAAATAACTTTTGGTCGGTATAACGACTGACATCAACCTTGTGGACTTCCCCCTTTAGAGAGGTCGTCTTACTTGAAATATTTTGCTTCGCTTTTTCAATTAGCAGCTCTTCAAATTTTATATCCATGCTCGGTTCTCCACTTTAAGCCACCTACCAATTGGTAGGTGTCGATATTGTAAAAATACTTACCACATGGTAGGGTGTCAACATGTGAATTTGATATTTGTAAAAAAATCGTGAATAAAGATGTAAGAAGCAACATTTTGCGAGAAGCTGAAGCACAGTTCTCCAAAAGCGGATTTTATGGGACCAGTATTAACAATATCGCCAAAGGCATGGGGTTAACAAAACAAGGGATACTTCATTACTTTCCCACTAAAGAGAAGTTGTATGCCGCTGTCCTCGAGTCTGCGGCAAATTCACTGACCGACGATATCAACACACATAAATCAAGGATTAATAATCCCAGGCATGTACTTGAAACTATATTTAAAAATATGGTTGAAGCAAAAGGCCGCGAACAAGAAATCATCGTGCTACTTCTTCGAGAGCTAGTGGATAATAGGGAACGTGCTATTGACTCGAACCGCTGGTTCTTGAAACCTTACTTAGATGAGCTGATTTCACTGGCTAAAGCTGCAAACTTGAAAGACTGCCATGATGATATCTCAGCATTTGTAGTCATTTACGAGCTACTCGGCTCTATCCAATACCTTCTAATATCTGAGCCAACACTAACTAAACTCTACTCTGATAAGCAGTTTGAGCAATTCAAAAAGCAGCATTTATCGAGAGTTATAAGAACCTTCAGGTATTAGAAAACGCCAAGAGTATTAAAACTTTCATTTTTCAATTTGGCAAGAGATTACAGCTAACACTGTATATTACTGAGCCGTGAATGATCTCTATACGCCATGACTGAAAATTACTTTCGGATAACTTTAGGTGCTCTTCTCCGCTTTGTTGAGTCTAACTCTGATATCAACTATCTCTACCATACTGATAAGTAACTTCTTTTTGAACACTATGGACGATTTGTGTTTTGACTCAACTCCTTTCCCAACTTATCAGTACTCAAGGACATAAAATTCACTCCGTTGAAGTGGATGAGTCGACACAGATTATCGATGTGTATTACCGAAAAGGTCGTCGATTTAAAGAGCAGATCAGTCAGGGCTAGACAGCAGCTCTGTCTCCAAACAGGTCAAACTGGTTTCTCTTTGTGATGCGGTTTGATGCGATGACCAGCCAACGCCCCTATCGCGATCCTATGAGTAACGAGAGCATTAGACATCCTTAAAGCACATTTTGGGACACAATTTGATTCGGCTTTCATTCACTTAGGAAGAGGCGGTAAATTTGATTACATTATATTGCACTCGGACGAGGGGATCCCGTTGCAACATTGTCCAATGTGCGACCACACCATTGAAATAATGCGACATCGGAACAACGGCGAACTCACTCGGTGCCGAGTGTGCGGCACTTAGTATACCGTAAACTATGCCGCAATGCCCTTAGACTGCCAGAAGAAAAACAAGCACATGATTGATCACTTCATCGACATCACCATCGACATCTTACCGTTAGCGAACTAAGCGGGTCGCGTATTGCCAGGCCCTCTGATCTAAAGCAACCTCTCAATTTGATGGCGGTTGCTTGCTTTGTAGCTATTTAACTGAAACGTTAATAGATATTTAATGCAATATCTTCCCAATAGTTAAATTGTTCATCTGAGCCAAATTCATTTGGGGAGATATGACGGTCAATCTCCTGCCCATTCTGGAAAACTAGGAAACCACAATCGCAGCCAAAAGCATGCTGGTCAGCAAACCTTACCTTAAATCTGATTTTATGGTACATCTTTGATAATGCAATAAATATTGGGTACGGAGTAGTATTCGCAGTAAAAAATGTAATTCTTCCGTAAACATATTCACCTCTGTCTTCGAGGCAACATTGGCTATCCCATGCATTCCACTTTGTTCCCCAATTTTGAAGATTCCAATCCACATTACCATGAATAACACTGCTCTCACCTTCAAAAGAACTTGATTTCAAAGAGTTGGAAAGTAGCTTATTAAAATCCATATCACTACTTTCATTCCTGATCGAATCGCGAATAGAACTAGCATAGCATTTATCTTTAGTACGAAACTCGATGATATTATAAATATGGTTAGGCATGATCTTACTCCTGTTTTCTTTAAAAAATAACAAATATTCGTTTACATTAATTTAACTGATATTTTACCTTTCAGCTTATCTAATCGACAAAACCCTTTGAAGATATAAATACACAACACGGACTTCTTTATTCAATCGTCTTACATTGGTGCAAAACCATTTTCTGGACAGCTGAAAAAAATGCCTCAAAACTAGGATATTGTTTGAGAAGTGCTTTTAACGTGCTTTCTACTACTTCGAAATGTGGACTGATTCTACATACACACTTTAATGCATACCTAACCAGTTCTTTATTATTAAAGTTATTGAGCCGATAAACACCATCTTGATGATGTGTGAACTGAGATGAGGTTAACAAGTTCTCATGGCATGCACCTATCAATCGAGTATTGGATGACTTCGTTAAAAAGTATTCAAACCCTGATAACAACGTGACGTTCTGAAGGGTGAAACATGCATCAATACTTTCCGATAGGAATAGTAAGGTTTGATTTGATAGATAGATTAATTGAAAGGCGTCAAACTGCGATACGATACACTTGTTTCTCTCAAACCTTTGCCAAACTACATCACAAAAACTTGGT
>ERZ1673961.61-NODE-61-length-57864-cov-6.231729_pt1 | contig 57864 bp, 55 predicted proteins | sample MGYA00580189_ERZ1673961 | MGnify/ENA primary metagenome ERZ1673961 (study PRJEB41334, sample SAMN05608105) | rock metagenome | biome: terrestrial subsurface; feature: shale formation; material: shale | place: USA: Pennsylvania ... | reverse complement strand
TATCATCAACGAGTGCCCACACAGATTGATAGGTTTATATTGTTAAAGAGCTTTTTTCCTTCTTCAGCGACCGAGTCACCGTGGAAGAGGCGGCCATTTTAGCGAGATAAACTGTCGTGTCAAACACTTTTTTCAGTTTATTTTCGCGAGCTTTTCAGCTTTGAAAACGACCTTGCTGAACTGCTTTTGTTTCTTTCGAAGCTTTGCCGTGTCAGCGAGGGGGCATTATAGAGATCGAGCTCACATTGGCAAGCGCTTTTTCACGTTTTTTTTGATTTTTTAACTGTTTGACTGTTTTTTATTCACCAAGGGCTATTTCTACTACTCTTTCACTTCTAAACTGCCCTCAACAGCCCAGATAAGGAGGCGTAATGAGCGCTATTCGTAGTTATAAAGGAATCACTCCACAGATCGGTGAACGTGTCTATATAGATGAGAGTTCCGTTCTCGTTGGCGACATCAAGATTGGTAATGACGCCAGTATTTGGCCTCTGGTGGCGGCTCGCGGTGATGTGAACCACATTGTGATCGGCGCGCGCTCCAATATTCAGGATGGAAGTATGTTGCATGTGACGCACAAGAATAACGAAAATCCAGACGGCTATCCGCTGATTATCGGTGAAGACGTGACCGTCGGGCATAAAGTGATGTTGCATGGCTGCACCATCCAAGATCGCGTGTTAGTCGGCATGGGCGCTATCGTATTGGATGGCGTAGTAGTAGAAAGTGATGTGATGATCGGTGCGGGCAGTTTAGTCCCACCTGGAAAACGCTTAGAAAGCGGCTATCTATATATAGGCAGCCCGGTGAAACAGGCTCGTCCTCTAAATGAAAAAGAAAGAGCCTTTTTAGTTAAGTCCGCACAAAACTACGTTCAGAATAAAAATGACTACCTGACGTCGGTTGAAGCCGTTAGCTAACCACTTCGATTTGTCCGCGCTGATTGTAGTCTTCTTCTTCAATCAGCGCTTCCGCTATTTCTTCCAAATCAAAACGCAGTGTCTGAAAAACAGCCAGAGCCTGTTGCTCACCATCAATCGTCTGTGCCGACAGACGGCTGAGTTCGGCAAGCGTCACGACACATTCAATGAGCGCTCCGGCCTGCTGTGCAGGAAACACCACGGCTTGCAGCTCATCATTCCAAGTTTGCATATCCGGAAATAAGATCGATTGGTTCATGATTAACCTTCTAAATTTTTGCGCAGTTCACGCAGAATCTGTTTCGTCCCCGGACGTAAACCACGCCATAACATAAAACTTTCTGCCGCCTGCCCCACCAGCATCCCCAAACCGTCATACGCCTGAGCACACCCACTGTCTAATGCCCATTGGTTGAAAATGGTGTGACCTTTACCATACATCATGTCGTACGCCACACTGGTCGGCTGGAAAATCGCGGCGGAGATATCCGGTAAGGCACCATCCAGACTGGCCGACGTCGAGTTGATGATGACATCAAAACCGGAATTCAGCTGCGCCATTTCCACAGCGTTCACCTTACCGTACGGAGCAAAGCTCTCCGCTAACTGCTGCGCTTTGGCAAAGGTGCGGTTCGTAATGGTGATGCTGGCTGGCTGTTTATCTAATAAAGGCTTGAGCACACCACGCGCCGCGCCGCCGGAACCAATCAACAAAATTCGCGCGTCTTGCAACGGCACCTGATGCAACATCAGATCCTGCACCAGACCTTCACCATCCGTGTTGTCCCCCAGAATACCGCCATCATCGAGTTTTTTAAGCGTGTTAACCGCGCCAGCCAGTTGCGCCCGTTCCGTCAAGCGGGTGGCAAACGTGAACGCCGCTTCTTTAAACGGAACGGTGATGTTGCACCCTTTACCGCCGTGGGCAAAGAAATCTGTCGCGGCTTGCACAAAACCATCCACGGGCGCGAGTTGCGCGGTATAGGTCATGGCCTGATTGGTTTGACGGGCAAATAAGGTATGAATGAAAGGTGATTTACTGTGGCCGATCGGGTTGCCGAACACCGCATACTGATCGTGTTGAAAATCCATGTTCCTGCCTGAAAGAAAGAGGGTCGCTGTATGCGACCCTATCACTCACCACTGGCTCTGTCACCACTCGCGCGGTACTAAAAATTGCTGTAATTCCGCTTCAGCGCTCCCCGCTTGTGGCTGATAACGATATTCCCAGCGCGCCAACGGCGGCATTGACATCAGAATCGACTCGGTGCGGCCACCCGATTGCAGGCCAAACAACGTGCCGCGGTCAAAGACCAAGTTAAATTCGACATAACGGCCACGACGGTAGAGCTGGAACTCGCGTTCGCGTTCGCCATACGGTGTCGCTTTGCGGCGCTCGACAATCGGCAGATACGCCTGCGTGTACCCCTCGCCGACCGCCTTAATATAGTCAAAGCACTGCTCAAAGCTCCACTGATTGAGATCGTCAAAGAACAGCCCGCCGATACCGCGGGTTTCCTCGCGATGCGGCAGATAGAAGTAACGATCGCACCATGCTTTATGCTCGGCGTAAACGTCATCACCAAACGGCGCGCACAGTGCTTTTGCCACACGGTGCCACTCATTACAATCCTGCTCAAACGGATAGAAGGGCGTGAGATCAAATCCGCCGCCAAACCACCAAATCGGCGCCTCACCCTCTTTTTCAGCAATGAAAAAACGCACGTTCGCATGCGAAGTCGGTACGTATGGGTTCTTGGGGTGCATCACTAATGACACGCCCATGGCTTCAAAACGGCGTCCGGCCAGTTCCGGGCGGTGTGCGGTTGCCGATGCGGGCATCTGCTGACCTTCCACATGGGAGAAATTCACCCCGCCCTGTTCAAACACATGACCATGACGCATCACGCGCGTACGACCGCCGCCGCCGAGCTTTTCGCCCGGTTCACGATGCCAGGCATCTTCTTCAAATGTGGCACCGCCATCGACGGCTTCCAACTGCTGGCAAATGCTGTCTTGTAGCGACAACAGAAATTGTTTGACGGCTTCTTTATTGATGGTTGGCATCGTTACTTCCTTTGCTGACTTAGCCTTGTCTCAGTACCTGGAGCGTTTTGGCATCGCGAATTTCACTGGGCTTATTGCGTCCACCGGTTTCGCCTTGCAGAATCGCCACCAGCTTATCACCGAGTTGCTGTTCGACTTCCTGCGTGGTCATGCATGGTGGCAAACCGGACAGATTCGCGCTGGTTGAGGTCAGCGGCTTGCCATACGCCAAACACAACTTCTGCACCAACGGATGATCGGTCACGCGCACGGCGATGGTATCAAACTGGCCGCTCACCCAATGCGAGACACGCTGGCTGGCTGGCATGATCCAGGTCACCGGCCCCGGCCAGGTCGACTGCACTCGCTCCAACTGCTCTAGAGTCAGTTGGCTTTCATCAATATAAGGCAGCAGTTGTTGGTACGACGCAGCGATCAGAATCAGGCCTTTCTCGACCGGACGCTGCTTGAGTTGCAGCAACTTTTCAATCGCCTGCGGATTGTCCGGATCACACCCGACACCAAACACACCTTCAGTGGGATAAGCGATCACTTCACCGGACTGCAACGCTTGCAGTGTATGTTCAAAATTATTCACCAGAGTTTCCTAAGTTGAGCTGACTTTTTATTTGCGGCCTAGTGTACAAATTATCCGGCGCAACGGCTAAATCTAATTCGGGATAAATTATACCGTTACACTTTCAATCACTGCGCAAACGTTTGCTTGAAAGAAAAATCCCCGTATAATGCGCGCACAAAAGCTCACCTAATTTATAACGCTTGAAGGAGTTTGAGATGAAAGTCGGCATTATCATGGGTTCAAAATCGGATTGGCCAACCATGAAGCTTGCAGCAGAGATGCTGGATCAATTTGGTGTTGCTTACGAAACCAAAGTGGTTTCCGCGCACCGTACCCCTCAACTTCTGGCCGATTACGCCACCAGTGCCAAAGAGCGTGGACTAAAAGTGATCATCGCTGGCGCTGGCGGCGCGGCACACCTTCCCGGCATGACCGCTGCATTCACCAGCCTACCCGTACTGGGCGTTCCGGTACAGTCGCGTGCGTTGTCGGGCATCGACTCTCTTTATTCTATCGTTCAGATGCCTAAAGGCATCGCGGTCGGCACTCTGGCGATTGGTGAAGCTGGCGCCGCGAATGCAGGGCTGCTGGCTGCACAAATCATTGGTGCGTTCGATGAAAGCGTGATGGCGAAAGTGGAAACGTTCCGCGCCGCACAAACCGAAGCCGTGCTGGCTAACCCAAACCCAGCCGAGGAATAAATCATGCACGTATTGGTATTAGGTTCCGGTCAACTCGCGCGCATGATGTCTCTGGCCGGGGCGCCGCTCAACATTGAAATTTCCGCCTTTGACGTCAACACCCAGAACGTGGTGCATCCGCTGACGCAGGCTGTAATTGGCCATGGTTTGGAACAGGCAATTGTCGGTGCGGATGTGATTACCGCCGAATTTGAACACATTCCTCACGATGTGCTGGCCGTGTGTGAACGCAGCGGAAAATTTCTGCCAAGTACCGACGCGATTAAAGCCGGTGGCGATCGCCGTCTGGAAAAAGCACTGCTGGACAACGCGGGCGTACGCAACGCCAAATACGCAGTGATCACCAACCGCGCTGAATTTGATGCTGCGATTGATTACGTCGGCATTCCCATGGTGCTGAAAACCGCCTTGGGTGGCTATGATGGCAAAGGCCAATGGCGTCTCAAAACCCCACAAGATAGCGACACGATTTGGGCCGACATGGCACAAGCGCTGGCGGCATCTGAGCAACAGGCGATTGTGGCGGAAGAGTTCGTGCCCTTTGATCGCGAAGTATCGCTGGTTGGCGCGCGTGGCAAAGATGGCGAGATCGCGGTGTATCCACTGGCCGAGAACGTGCACGTGAACGGCGTCCTCAGCCTGTCGACCGCTATTGATGCGCCAGAATTACAAGAGCAAGCGAAGCAGATGTTTACCGCCGTAGCTGAAAGCCTGAATTACGTCGGCGTGCTGGCGCTGGAGTTTTTCGACGTCCAGGGGACGTTGCTGGTCAATGAAATTGCGCCGCGCGTGCACAACTCTGGCCACTGGACTCAGCAGGGCGCAGAAACCTGTCAGTTTGAAAATCATCTGCGCGCGGTGTGCGGACTGCCACTGGGCAGCACCAAGCTGATTCGCGAAACTGCGATGATCAACATTCTGGGTGAAGACACCTTGCCTGATACTCTGCTGGCGATGGAAGGCTGCCATATTCACTGGTATGGCAAAGACAAACGTCCCGGACGCAAAATGGGTCACATCAACGTCACCGCCGATTACAGTGGCGAATTACAACGTAAGCTATGTCAACTGGCAGCAGTTCTCGATCCAACAGCCTTTCCGGCGGTACAGGAAGTGGCGCAGCAGATTAAGCACTAGACCCTGAATTCAATACCAACAAAAACGGCGCGATTAAGCGCCGTTTTTCATTTCGGTTTGAGTGTGACCACATTTTTTGTCGGCACACTGATACTTGGTACCACTGGCGAGTTTCTTTTCAGTCAGCAACGGATAACCGCACGCTTGGCACTGCCCCACCACGGGTGGTTGATTGAGTGCAAATTTGCATTTTGGAAACGCGTCACAAGCAAAAAATGCCTTGCCAAAGCGATTCTTACGTTCAACCAAATGGCCTTTGCCACATTCAGGGCAAGTAATCTGGGTTTCTACCACCAATTCTTGTGGTGCCGTGTCCGGCGACTCAATATGATGACATTCAGGATAATGGCTACAGCCGATAAACATACCGTAGCGTCCCTGCCGCAACACCAGTTCATGTCCACACTCCGGGCACGGCACGCCAAGCTCTTTGATGATATGGCCGTCATTCTGATGTAGGGGTTTAATGAAGTCGCAGCCAGGATACTGACTGCAACCCAAGAAAGGACCGTGTTTGCCGTGTCGAAGCTGCAACGCAGCGCCGCATTTGGGACACGGTTCGTGATTCAGCGCCTGCTCATGGGCTGAAAACAACTGGTGATCGATTTTTTTACCGCTCATGTGTACTACTTACGTTGCCACTAACCTTGCTTAATGAACAATACCTTGCTCTTTGCTGTACAGCAGCTCTTCCATTAGCGTGTAAGCATTTTCATTCCCTGGCACATTAAATAGCACCATCAGAATGATCCACTTGAGGTCATCAAGTTCGAACTCATTGGTTTCCAAGCCCATGACGCGATCAATCACCATCTCACGCGTTTCAGGTGTCAGCACTTTGATTTGCTCAAGGAACATCAAAAAGCCGCGCGATTCCGTATCCAAACGCTCCATTTCCTGCGCGGTAAAGATACGCACTGATGTGGCCGCGCTGGTTGCGATCGCGGAATGTGCATCGGTCTGCTGCAGCGCAGCCAGCTCTTCTAACCAGTGAAGGGCTTTGTAGATGTCTTTTTGGTGAAATCCGGCCCGAAGCAGTTCATCTTCGAGTTCGTCTTGGTCCACTTGCAACTCTGCATCGCTATGGATATAAGTTTCAAATAGATACATCAGAATATCCATCATCATAGCTAGCCCCTCCCCTTACGAATATAGCCACCGGAAACTGCAACAACATGCCCTGAAAGCTCAAGCTCCAGGAGCTGCATCATGACATCCTGGACAGGTATATTGGTCCTGTTTGCAAGAATATCAACTGGTGTAGCCTCTCCCCCTACGTTAGCTAACAGCTCGGGAAATGGCAATTCTTCTTCGTTATATGTGCCAGAAAAAAGTTCTGTCTGCTCAGGTTGTGACTGATTTCGGCTCCAGTCCATCAAACTGCTGACTTCTTCGAGAATATGATCGACGTGTTGTACCAAACACGCCCCTTGTCGAATCAACTGGTTACTGCCGAGGCTATTCGGGTTGCGAATTGAGCCCGGCACGACAAACACCTCTCGGCTCTGTTCGGCGGCATAACGCGCGGTGATGAGCGAGCCACTTTTTTCCGCCGCTTCCACCACCAGAACGCCCAATGACAACCCACTGATAATACGATTACGACGCGGAAAATGATCAGGTCGAGGCTTGGCATCAGGGCGAAATTCCGACACCAAGGCGCCTCTGTCAACAATACGCCCCGCCAACGCGCGATGGCGAGCCGGATAAATACATTCCAGCCCCGAGCCCAGCACCGCTATAGTTTCCCCACCCGCTTTGAGTGCGCCATCATGCGCGTAGCCATCAATACCAAGCGCCAGACCACTGGTGACCACCAAGCCGTGCTCGACCAATTGCGCGGCAAACTGATGAGCGATTTGTTGACTGTCGATACTGGCGTTGCGACTGCCGACGATAGCAATTTGCGGCGCACGCAGCGCTTCAAGCCGCCCCTCCACAAACAGCACTGGCGGAGCGGCGGCGATTTCGGTCAATAACGAGGGATAGTGCGCATGAAACGGTGTCAGAATATGGCGATTATCAGCCTGATCACTCCAACGCAGGCAGGCATCGACGTCTTGATCGGCCTGCCGCTGCAAATACTGAATCTGGTTGTCTTTCAGCCCTACGGCCAAGCCGTCACGATTCAGGTGTTGTTTGAGGTCAGACAGCGCGTAACGACTGGCTAAACGCTGTAGTGTTCGGATACCGAGTTGAGGAGTAAAACTGAAAGCCAGCCAAGCAGCCAGATCGCGTTCGAGCATCAACTGGCAGGCTCTGCCTGCACCACACTTGCGGTGGCTTCAAGCTCTGGCGTCTGCGGAGATTGTGCCTGCACCGCGGTATCAATCGGCTCCATGCTTTCGGTGATAAGCGCAAGACTAAACGCCGCATAAGGACGAATCACCATCAGGTTACCAATTTTGTGCGCAGGCAATACCAATGCATCGTCACCGTGTTGAGACTCATAGCTGTAGTGTCCTTCATCGGCATACACCGCCACTCCTGAGCGGAAGAGTTCAAACATACTGCCCTGGACCAGCGCGTCATCTGTCCCTTTGTCGATGACCACGACCTGGTTTTGACCCGCATACTGGCTGCCTTCCAACGAACCCAAAATCTGGGCTGTGAGCGATTGCGGTGCAGGCCTTGGGAAAAAGGACGTCGTTAAGTTTAACCCTTCCAACCCGGTTTCCGGCAATGCAATGTCGTTTACGCGAATCTCATGCCGTTGCTGACGCACCAGCAGCGCACTGGTTTGCTGCTGGTTACTGCCAAGCTGGGCAGTCGCAATCAGTCGCAGAGCAGTCATCACCTGGCCGTCGCGTTCAAACTCCGTCATCGGGCGATAAATTCCCCACTGCGCATGAGTTTGAGGTCCGGCAATATAAATCGGCTCGGATGCCGTCAGGTATTGCAGCCCATCACCCGCGCCCATCACACGAAGACTCTCTTTCATCTCTATCGCATCAACTAGGCGATCCGTGTGCAGATAAGGCAACAACAACGCTTCGTCGACCGTCGGTAGCGAATGCTTCTCCACAACGCGAACTTTCGGGCTGAGTTTCACCATCGGCTTCAGGCTCAGCGTGGGCTGGCCATCACGCCAAACCAACGTCAGTTTATCGCCGGGATAGATAAGATCAGGGTTATTGATATCAGGGTTGATTTGCCATAACCGTGGCCACAGCCAAGGGCTGTCGAGATACAACGCAGAGATATCCCACAAGGTGTCCCCTTTCACCACTGTATACGTCGTCGGCGCATTATCTTTCAGCACCAACGGCGGAGCCGACTGCGCACAGGCACCGAATGCAGCCAGAAATAGCGGCAATAAACGAGGTTGTAATACTGAGGCGAAACGACGTGTCAGTCTGGTCATGACCTTGCTTCCCTGGTCGAAAGAATTAAGAAGGATTCGGAGAAATCTCGCAGGATGCTGTCATTTAGGTCATAAAATGTCTAGAATTGAGCCAACAAGCGTTAAGCTGTTTCGGCACAGTTCAATTTTTCGAGTGTATATGTCTGTATTACAAGTATTAACATTCCCGGATGATCGTCTTCGCACCGTTGCTAAGCCGGTTGAGAAAGTCACCCCAGAGATTCAGAAGATCGTCGACGACATGATTGAAACCATGTACGACGAAGAAGGCATTGGCCTTGCTGCAACTCAGGTTGACGTTCACCAGCGTATCGTGGTTATCGATATTTCAGAAACTCGTGATGAGCCAATGGTTCTGATCAACCCGGTCATCCTAGAAAAACGCGGTGAAGACGGCATTGAAGAAGGCTGCCTATCTGTACCTGGCGCTCGCGCTCTGGTCCCTCGCGCCGCAGAAGTGACCGTCAAAGCGTTAGACCGCAACGGTAACGAATACAGCTTTGAAGCCGATGACCTGCTGGCGATCTGTGTACAGCACGAGCTGGACCACCTGGAAGGCAAACTGTTTGTCGACTACCTGTCGCCACTCAAACGCAACCGCATCAAAGAGAAGCTGGAAAAAATCAAACGCTTCAACGAAAAGAATCAATAAACATACAGAGAGGTGACCTTGAGCCAATCATTACGTATTGTCTTTGCAGGTACTCCGGATTTCGCCGCCCGTCACTTGGCGGCGTTATTGTCTTCGGAGCACGAGGTGATCGCGGTTTACACTCAACCGGATCGCCCAGCCGGCCGCGGTAAAAAACTCACCGCCAGCCCGGTCAAAAACCTGGCGCTCGAGCACAACATTCCGGTATATCAACCAGAAAATTTCAAATCTGATGAAGCCAAGCAAGAGCTGGCGGCACTGAATGCCGACATCATGGTCGTCGTGGCTTATGGCTTGCTGTTGCCAAAAGCAGTGCTTGATACACCTAAACTGGGTTGCATCAACGTGCACGGTTCGATTCTGCCACGCTGGCGCGGCGCGGCACCGATTCAACGCTCGATTTGGGCGGGTGATTCGGAAACGGGCGTGACCATCATGCAGATGGATGTCGGTCTTGATACTGGCGACATGCTCAAGATTGCTACGCTGCCGATTGAAGCCAGCGACACCAGCGGCTCCATGTACGACAAGCTGGCAGAACTCGGCCCGCAAGCTCTGGTTGAATGCCTGAGCGATATCGCACAAGGTACGGCAGTCGCGGTCAAACAGGACGACGCCCTAGCGAACTACGCACAAAAATTGAGTAAAGAAGAAGCCAAAATTGACTGGACTCTGAGTGCTCAGGCGATTGAGCGCTGCGTACGTGCATTCAACCCGTGGCCAATGAGCCACTTCGCGGTCGCTGACAACCAGATCAAAGTCTGGCAGGCGCGCGTCGAAGCGGGCAGTTCCAACCAAGCGGCAGGGACCATTCTCAAAGCAGACAAAACCGGCATTTATGTCGCCACTGGTGCAGAAATTCTGGTACTGGAAAGCCTGCAGATTCCGGGCAAAAAAGCCCTGCCGGTGCAGGACATCCTCAACGCCAGAGCAAGCTGGTTTGAAGTTGGCTCTCAACTGAATTAATCTCACGGCCCTACTGAGTAGGGTCGTTACTTTTTGTATTAGGTTTAACTATGAATGTTCGCGCTGCTGCCGCTCAGGTTCTGTTCCAAGTTGTCGATAAAGGTCAGTCTTTGTCGATGGCACTTCCGGCGGCTCAACAAAACATCCGTCCTCGCGATCACGCTCTGTTGCAGGAAATCTGCTACGGTGCGCTGCGCTACCTGCCAAGACTGGAATCCATCGCCAACGCACTGATGGATAACCCGCTCAAAGGAAAACAACGTGTGTTCCACCACCTGATTCTGGTGGGCATTTACCAACTGAGCTTTATGCGTATTCCTGCGCATGCGGCCGTGGGTGAAACGGTTGAAGGCGCCCAAGATCTCAAAGGTCCGCGCCTGCGTGGCCTGATTAACGCCGTGTTGCGTAACTATCAGCGCAATCAGGAACAACTGGATGCTCAGGCTGTCAGCCACAATGCGGGTAAATACAGCCATCCAAGCTGGCTGCTGAAATTGCTGCAAAGCGCCTACCCACAGCAGTGGGAAGCGATCGTTGAAGCCAACAACAGCAAAGCGCCGATGTGGCTGCGAGTGAACCATCAGCACCACGACCGCGATGCGTATCAGGCGCTGCTCAATAATGAAAACATTGATAGCAGCGTACATTCACAGGCTGAAGACGCACTAAAATTAGCCGCGCCGTGTGATGTCACCAAACTGCCGGGGTTTGAAAAAGGCTGGGTGTCCGTTCAGGACGCAGCTGCGCAGTTGTCTCTGCACTACCTGCAGCCTCAGGATGGCGAGCTGATTCTTGATTGCTGCGCCGCACCGGGCGGCAAAACCGCCCATATTCTGGAACGGACGCAAGGGAGCGAAGTGGTTGCCATCGACTGTGACGATACCCGCCTAAAACGCGTGCATGACAACCTCAAACGCCTGAACCTGAGCGCCAAAGTGGTGTGCGGCGATGCCCGTTACCCTCAAGAATGGTGGCAGGGCAGCCAGTTTGACCGCATTCTGCTCGATGCACCGTGTTCGGCAACGGGCGTAATTCGCCGTCATCCGGACATCAAATGGCTGCGCCGCGCGGAAGATATTGCGGCATTAGCGGAGCTACAACGCGAAATTCTCGACGCAATGTGGCAACAGTTGAAACCGGGTGGTACTTTGGTGTACGCAACGTGTTCAATTACACCGCAGGAAAACGTGCTGCAGGTGAAAGATTTCTTAGCGCGCACATCTGACGCGCAGCTTGTGGGTTCGGAGCTGGATAATCCGGGCCGCCAGATTCTGCCTGGTGAAGAGGATATGGACGGCTTTTACTATGCCGTTCTGACTAAACAAGCGTAAAAACAATGCAAAGGCAGCTCTCGGGCTGCCTTTGGCGTGCAATAACAAGAGAATAAGGTATGAAAATCATCATTCTTGGTGCAGGTCAGGTCGGCGGTACGCTGGCGGAAAACCTGGTCGGGGAAAACAACGACATCACTGTCGTGGATAAAAACAGCGACCGTCTGCGCGAACTACAAGATAAATATGATTTACGCGTGGTGAACGGCCATGCCAGCCACCCGGACGTGCTACGCGAAGCTGGCGCTCAGGACGCCGACATGCTTGTTGCGGTGACCAACACCGATGAAACCAACATGGTGGCCTGTCAGGTTGCGTTCACTCTGTTTAACACGCCAAACCGTATCGCCCGCATCCGTTCGCCGGAGTATCTGGCGGAGAAAGAAGCCTTATTCCAGTCCGGCGCAGTCCCGGTCGATCACCTGATCGCCCCGGAGGAGCTGGTGACCAGTTATATCGAGCGCTTGGTGCAATACCCGGGCGCGCTGCAAGTCGTCAGTTTTGCGGAAGAGAAAGTCAGCCTGGTCGCGGTCAAAGCCTACTATGGCGGCCCGCTGGTGGGCAATGCGCTGTCTGCACTGCGCGAACACATGCCGCACATCGATACCCGTGTGGCGGCGATTTTCCGTCAAGGACGCCCGATTCGTCCGCAAGGCACCACCATTATTGAAGCCGACGATGAAGTGTTCTTCGTCGCGGCCAGCAACCACATCCGTTCAGTGATGAGTGAGCTGCAACGCCTGGAAAAACCGTATCGCCGCATCATGATTGTCGGTGGGGGTAACATCGGTGCCAGCCTCGCCAAGCGTCTGGAACACAGCTACAGCGTGAAACTGATTGAGCGCAACTACCAGCGCGCGGAACAGCTGTCAGAAGAGCTGGAAAACACCATCGTCTTCTGTGGTGATGCCGCCGATCAGGAACTGCTGACCGAAGAGAACATCGATCAGGTGGATGTGTTTATCGCGCTGACCAACGAAGATGAAACCAACATCATGTCCGCCATGCTGGCGAAGCGCATGGGCGCGAAAAAGGTGATGGTACTGATTCAGCGCGGGGCATACGTCGATTTGGTTCAGGGCGGCGTGATTGACGTGGCGATTTCACCACAGCAAGCGACCATCTCAGCCCTGCTGACTCACGTTCGCCGCGCCGACATCGTCAACGTTTCTTCACTGCGCCGTGGCGCAGCAGAGGCGATTGAAGCTGTCGCGCATGGTGATGAAACCACCTCCAAAGTGGTTGGCCGCGCCGTGGGCGACATCAAACTGCCGCCGGGCACGACGATTGGTGCCATCGTGCGTGGTGAAGAAGTGCTGATCGCCCACGATCGCACTGTTATTGAACAGGATGATCACGTCGTGATGTTCCTCGTCGACAAGAAATACGTGCCCGACGTGGAAGCCCTGTTCCAACCGAGTCCGTTCTTCCTATAGGTCCCCGGCGTTATGCTCAATTTACGCCCCATCATGTTTGTCATCGGGCTGGTTTTATCGAAACTGGCTCTGTTTATGTACGTCCCGACTCTGGTGGCATTTTTCACCGGGACGGGCGGCTTTCTCGACTTTGCTCAGGCGGTGATCATCACGCACATCGCGGCATTTATCTGCCTGTCGATTGGCCGGACAGCGAATTTCCGCCTCAGCGTGCGCGACATGTTCCTCATCACCAGTCTGGTGTGGACCATCGCCAGCGCGTTCGCCGCGTTGCCGTTCGTATTCATCAACCACATCAGCTTCACCGATGCCTACTTTGAAACCATGTCCGGTATCACCACCACCGGCTCAACGGTGCTCAGTGGCCTCGATGACATGGCTCCCAGCATTCTGCTGTGGCGTTCTATTTTGCAGTGGCTTGGCGGAGTCGGCTTTATCGTTATGGCGGTAGCGGTGCTGCCGATGCTCAACGTCGGTGGTATGCGCCTGTTCCAGACCGAATCGTCCGACTGGTCAGATAAAAGCAGCCCGCGTGCCAAAACCGTGGCGAAGAACATCGTGGTGGTGTATCTGGTGCTGACTGGTCTGTGCATCATCGGCTATATGGTTACCGGCATGCGTCTGTTTGATGCCATCAACCACGCGTTCACCACTCTTTCTACCGGCGGTTATTCGACCTCAGACGGTTCAATGAACCATTTCTCCAACGGTTCACACTGGGTCGCAACCTTGTTTATGTTCCTTGGTGGTCTGCCATTTCTGCTGTTTGTCACCGCCATGCGTAAACGCCGCCCGCAAGAGCTGTTTAAAGATGCTCAGGTGCAGGGCTTCTTCCTGCTGTTTATCATCAGCAGCCTGATTGTTGCTGCCTGGCTGCACTTCAATAATGGCTATGCAATGCTGGATGCGCTGCGCGTCTCGATGTTCAACATTGTGTCAGTGGTGACGACCACAGGTTATGGTCTCGATGACTTCACCGCCTGGGGCGCGCTGCCAAGTACCATTTTTGCTTTTCTGATGATGGTGGGTGCCTGTTCCGGTTCCACCTCCGGCGGGATCAAGATTTTCCGTTTTCAAATCTGTTTTGCGCTGCTCAATAAGCAGATGATGAAACTGATCCACCCGTCCGGTGTGTTCGTTCAGCGTTACAATCAGCGCCCGGTGAACGAAGACATCGTCCGTTCGGTGGTGGCGTTTGGTCTAACGTTTATTATTACGATTATCGCCATCGCCGGCTCGTTGTCGGCCATGGGACTCGACCCAATCACCAGTATCTCCGGCGCGATTACTGCGGTCGCCAACGTCGGCCCGGGGATGGGGAGCGTGATTGGTCCAACGGGTAACTTTGCTTCGCTGCCTGATAGCGCGAAGTGGATTTTAAGTTTTGGTATGTTGATGGGACGCTTGGAAATCCTCACCATTCTGGTGCTGTTCTTTCCGGCGTTCTGGCGACGTTAAGGATACACATGAAAAATCTGATCACTCTGATGATGGCAAGCTGGGCGCCTGTGGCGCTGGCGGGCGAAATCGTCACTCTGCAAGATGGCCGCGACGTGCAGCTTAATGATGACTTTACCTGGCAATATGTGCAGCCAGTTGAGACGTCAAACTCAATGTCCGTCGCGCCAGCGAAACCTGAGGTTGTTGCGGCGGCTCCCGTCCTGGCCGCTCCACTGGTCAAAGCGCAACGCGGCAGCATGATTGAACTTGGCAGCTCCAAACCGACGTTGCAACTGAGCAATTCTGGGGTGGATATCGTGCTGGGTAGCGCCCGTTACCGCGATGGCCAGTTGATTTTACCGACCGCCATCACCAACCAGAGCACGCAATCGGTGATCAACATTGTGCTTCAGGTCGAGATTCTTGATGAACAGGGCAACCTGCTGACCACGCAAACCACGACCATTTGGCAATCGATCAAACGTATGGCCGACACCTACTTACGCCCGCAAGCTTCTGTGGCAGGCAAGGCGATTGAAGTGAAAATCGACGAGGCGCCGCGCTATCAGATCCGCGCCAGCGTTACTCAGGTTGAGTCGCGTTAAATCGGGTCGATATAGAGATAAATCGCAAGAAAGTGGCAGGCGCATCCGGCCAGCACAAATGCATGCCAGATGGCATGATTGTACGGAATGCGTTTCGCCACATAGAAAATAACGCCCAGCGAATACACCACCCCGCCAGCGGCAAGCAACGTCAACCCACCCACATCCAGATTCAGCGCCAACTGATAAATCACGATCAGCGACAGCCACCCCATCGTCAGGTACGTCACCAGTGACAAGCGTTTGAAGCGATAGACAAAAGCGATTTTCATGATGATGCCGATCAGTGCAATCGACCAGATGACGATCATCAACCCAAACGCCAATGGCGTGCGCAGACTGACCAGCAGGAACGGTGTGTAGCTGCCGGCAATCAGTAAGTAGATGGCGCAGTGGTCAAAAGTTTTCAGCCAGCGTTTGGCGTTCTGATGTGGGATTGCATGATAGAGCGTCGAGGCGAGAAACAGCGCAATCATGCTGCCGCCATAGATGCTCATACTGACAATCGTCAGTGCATCAGCCCGGTGATCGACCGCTTTGACCAGCAGCAGCACCAGACCGACAATGCCGAGGATTAACCCGACGCCATGACTGATCACATTGGCGACTTCTTCTTTGACGCTGTAAGCAGTATTCGACATACGATTCCCATAACCAGAGCGATAACTTCGCTCTAGTATGGCACACTCAGCGTACACATGTAAGCTCGATTTTATGCTTACGATGTCGTATCAAGAAACTGCAATACTTGCTCACCCGCCTGCACAGGCGACTGCGAACTGGCGATCGTCAGTTGACGTTTGAGCTCACCTTTGCCCAGCAAGCTTGCCAGCATGCCGCTCGCCCCCCGTTGGAAGCGATCGATTTCAAACCACATCTGCAGCTGGTCTTTGTCGCGGTAAGCAACGATTTCCAATTCACGCCAACGGCCATGGAACGGGCCATCGGTCGGCACAAATTCAAACTCTTGCACAAACGGCAGAGCAAAGCCTTTGGCGGCTTCGCATTCAACCTGGCGCAGGCGCAGGCCCTGCTCTTCCAAGGCAGTGAAAATGCCATCCATCAACGGATCCGGACGCACGGTCAGAATGTCCTTGTCGCCCGGGTCGAGAGCCATGGCAATATCCAATCCGGTTTCGAGCCACACTTTGGCATCCCCGATCGTCACGGGCGTATTCCACGGCACATCCAGTTCCACTTCAAAATCGCGGGTTTCTCCGGCCATGATGGTAAACGCATAAGGCAGCGACCAATCGGCGAGTGTGTAGGTTTGCGCCACGCGGCGAGTGCGATGTCCTTCCTGCTGACCCCGTTCAATCGGCGCTTCTTCGATATAGCGACAGCAGAGTTTGAGTTCGATATTGTCGATCGCTTGTTCCGTCGCACCACCATACACGTGAATCGTCACTTTCACTTTCTGGCCCGGAATCAGCGTTTCCTGCTGCAAGACAGAGTCAACTTTCGCCGATCCGATCCCGAAACTGGCGAGGGTTTTCTTCAGAAATGACATACACACCTCCTGTTGATGAGCAGCCAGTGTAAAGCGGAAAAGATTCCGAACACAATGGCGAGCCTCACACTACGCATCCATTTTTCTTTAGCATAAACATTGGTTAACTATCGATCATTTGCAAACTTGGTGCTACTCTAACTTCGATATGCAAGCATATCGTTATTCCTGAACAATTATTTGGATTGGCGCTCGCCAGAAAGAGCCACCCTTCTTCATTTTTATTCAGATGCAGAAGATCAACTCATAGTTGTTCAGGCCATTACATCGGCAATGGATATGCCTGACCGTTAGGTTAATGAATGCGCCCAACAGCTGTCAGGTTTTCGCACACCAACCGTAGTGCAATGCGCCGTCGCAGTGGTTTTGCTACTGCACCGGTTGCGAAAAAAATCGCGCCCGCGCCTACTCTTGTCGAGAAAAATGCAGTCTCTGCATCGCCAACAACAAAAGTGGTCCAGGCCGCTTAATAGAAAAGCGCAGTTTATCCTGCGCTTTTTTCTTTTCGTTCATTTCAGCTAACGTCCACGCTACACATTGTATTCCCCGCGCAATTTGATACCTTTACTGCAAATCATTACAAAGTTTGTGGAGAAAGCCATGAAGTGTCATCGCGTCGAAGAATTACTGCAACTGCTGGAGCCGGAATGGCATAAAGATTCTGAACTGAACCTGATTCAGTTTATCGTCAAACTGGCTGGCGAAGCGGGTTACCAAGGGCGATTGGAAGAGCTGACTGACGATGTGCTGATCTACCATCTCAAAATGCGCAACAGTGCCAAAGACGAAGTGATTCCCGGCCTGAAAAAAGACTACGAAGAAGATTTCAAAACCGCGATCCTGCGCGCACGCGGCATCATTGAATAAACCCTCTCATAATGCACAGAGCGGCCAACGGCCGCTCTTTTTTTATCCGCCGCGTGAAGGATAACTGGCAAAAATGTAAGGATATTTGTTGTTAAAGGTTGATTGCGTTAAAGAAATAAAAACGTTATTGCCGCTATAATCACCACTTTATGAAGCAACCTTATTCCCCCCTTCTACGCCATTTGCGTAAAAAGGGTTAAGCAATGTCAAAAAGAGTGTGAGCACCAGAAATCGCACCATGATGCCCAAAAGGATAGTTTGATGAGTCAGGACAAGATCGACATCAAAGATGTGACTCCGAAAGTCTTTAACCCGAAGACCCATAAAGGTCAGGAAGGAGACCGGTTCAACCCGAGCAACCGCATTTACGTGCGCGAAAGCAAAGGGACCTACCAGAAGCTGCGCCGTTACGGAGGCTGGTTTCTGCTGCTGTTATTTGGATTGGTACCGTGGATTTCCTACGGCGATCGCCAGGCCATTCTGCTCGATATCGGCCACCAGCAGTTCAATTTCTTCGGCACAACGCTCTACCCGCAGGATCTGACCCTGCTGGCACTGCTGTTTATGATCGCGGCGTTCGGCCTGTTCTTTATCACTACCTTTTTAGGCCGGGTGTGGTGTGGTTACCTGTGTCCGCAAACCGTATGGACGTTCATGTACATCTGGTTTGAAGAAAAACTGGAAGGCAGTGCCAACAAGCGCCGTAAGCAAGACGGCAGTAAAATGACCGCCAATCTGGCGATGCGCAAAACCGCCAAACACATCGCCTGGTTTGCGATTGCTCTGGCGACGGGTTTCACGTTTGTGGGATACTTCGTGCCGGTACGCGATCTGGTTATCGACTTCTTTACCTTCAACTCGACCTTCTGGCCGGTGTTCTGGGTGATGTTCTTTGCCGTCTGTACCTACGGTAACGCAGGCTGGATGCGTTCTATCATGTGTATTCACATGTGTCCGTACGCACGTTTCCAATCGGCGATGTTCGATAAAGATACTTTCATCGTCGGCTACAACACCGAGCGCGGCGAACAGCGCGGCCCTCGCTCACGTAAAGCCGACAAAAAAGCGCTCGGTCTGGGCGACTGTATCGATTGTGATTTGTGTGTTCAGGTGTGCCCGACCGGTATCGATATTCGTGACGGCCTGCAATATGAGTGCATCAACTGTGGTGCCTGCATTGACGCATGTGACACCACCATGGAGCGCATGGGCTACGACAAAGGGCTGATCAGTTACACCACTGAGCACCGTTTGTCAGGCAAGCATACCAAAGTGATGCGGCCGAAACTGCTGGGTTACGGTGCGGTGTTACTGGTGATGATCGGGCTGTTCTTTGCGCAGGTGGCGGCGGTTGATCCAGCCGGCCTCAGCGTTATTCGTGACCGGAATCAGCTGTTCCGAACTAACAGCTCCGGCGAGATTGAAAATACTTACACCCTCAAGGTGATCAACAAAACTCAGCACATCCAAACCTACAAACTCGATGTCAGTGGTCTGACGGATGTATCGTGGTATGGCAAACAAACCGTGCAGGTGGAACCGGGCGAAGTGCTCAACCTGCCGATGAGTCTGGGGGTCAAACCTGACAATCTCAGCTCTCCGGTTGCGACAATTCAGTTTATACTCACCGATGACAGCAACCAATTCACAATGCAAGTGGAAAGCCGGTTTATTAAAAAGCTTTAACACTCGACATGGAAAAGGGCTCAGCAATGAGCCCTTTTTAATCAATGACACAAGCAACCTTTCATTTTGATGCCCTGACGCCCGACTTTATGTGGTACGCGCTAGAGAGCATCGGTATTCGCGCTGAATCGGGTTTTCTGGCGCTCAACAGTTACGAAAACCGCGTGTATCAGTTCAGCGATGAAGACCGCCGCCGTTTTGTGGTCAAGTTTTACCGCCCGCAGCGCTGGAGCATCGAACAGATTCAGGAAGAGCACGACTTTGCACTGGAGCTGGCCGACGCCGAGATCCCGCTCGCCGCACCACTGGTGATCAACGGCGCTTCACTGCACCACTATCAGGGTTACCATTTTGCGCTGTTTAACAGCGTTGGCGGGCGCCAGTTTGAAGTCGACAATGAAGAACAGCTGGAATGGGTCGGACGCTTTCTCGGCCGCATTCATAAGGTGGGCGCGAGCAAAACGTTCATTCATCGCCCGACGATCAGCCTGGATGAGTATCTCTATCAGCCGCGCGCGCTGCTGCATAACGCACAATGTATTCCGATGCATTTAGAAAACAGTTTTTTCCACGATCTGGATATGTTGATCAGCAGAATTGAGCAGCACTGGCAACCGGATCAAGCCTTAATTCGCCTGCATGGCGACTGCCACCCGGGTAATATTTTGTGGCGGGATGGCCCGATGTTTGTCGATCTTGACGATGCTCGTAATGGCCCGGCGGTACAGGATTTGTGGATGTTGCTCAGTGGCGATCGCAACGACAAGCTTACCCAACTCGATATTGTGCTTGAAGGCTATCAAGAGTTCTGCGATTTTAACTTTAATCAATTGAAACTTATCGAGCCACTTCGCGGTCTACGAATGGTGCACTACATGGCATGGCTGGCAAAACGTTGGCAAGATCCGGCCTTTCCGCTCGCCTTTCCCTGGTTTAATGATCCAAAATACTGGGAGAGTCAGGTACTGGCATTCAAAGAACAAATCGCAGCATTAGAAGAGCCTCCGCTCTCGCTGATGCCACAATGGTAACAAGCCTTCAAAGGAATAATGGAGTCCACAATGAAAAAGCTGTTTGCACTGGTTGCAACCCTGATGTTAAGCCTGTCGGCCCATGCCGCGCAGTTCAAAGAAGGGGAACAATACAAAGTGCTCAACTTAGAGCCTTCCTCAAAACCGAGCGTCACTGAGTACTTTTCGTTCTACTGTCCGCATTGTAACGCGTTCGAACCGATCATCTCTCAGCTAAAAACCAAGCTGCCGGAAGGCGTGAAGCTGCAAAAAAACCACGTTTCATTCATGGGTGGTGACATGGGCAAATCGATGAGCAAAGCCTACGCGACCATGATTGCACTGAACGTTGAAGACAAAATGATCCCAGTGATGTTTGACCGCATTCACAACCTGCGCAAGCCACCAAAAAATGATGCCGAGCTGCGTCAGATCTTCGTTGATGAAGGCGTCGACGGTGCGAAATTCGACGCTGCGTTTAACGGCTTCGCGGTGGACTCAATGGTGCGCCGCTTTGACAAGCAGTTTCAGGAAAGCGGCCTGACCGGCGTTCCTTCTGTCGTGGTGAACAACCACTATCTGGTTCAGGCGCAAGGCATCAAAACGATGGACGAGTACTTTGATCTGGTGAACTACCTGCTGAGCAAGTAAGTTTGTCCGCCAAGAAAAAAGGAGCCTGAGGCTCCTTTTTTTATACGTCCGATTTTGACTGATACAGCGTTGCCAACTGCTGATCTTTACGTTGCCACAGCGCAGTCAGCCACTGCTGGAACTGGCGTTTATACGGTTTGTCATGAAAATAGTCACCGCGTACCTGCTCATCGACCGGCAACACGCGAATACGCACCACAATGCGGTGCATCCGGCCCATTAACATATCGCGAAATGGCTTATCGGTGTTATCCGGATAGGCCAGCGTAACATCGATAATATTGGAGAATTGTTCGCCCATCGCTGCCAACGTATACGCAATCCCGCCGCTTTTCGGTGCCAGCAGATGCTGGTAAGGCGAACGGGTCGCGCGCTGCTTGTACTGAGTGAAACGCGTACCTTCGACGTAGTTCACCACCGTCGTAGGATGAAACTTAAATTTTTCGCACGAGCGACGCGTGGTCGCCAGATCCTGGCCGCGCTTGTGTGGATGGCGAATCAAGTATTCCCGCGAATAGCGACGCATGAACGGCATATCCAGCGCCCAACACCCCATGCCGACAAACGGCACATACAACAGTTGCTGTTTGAGGAAAAACTTCGGCATCGGAATACGATCTTTGAATACACAACACAGCACGACAATGTCCGTCCAGCTGAGGTGGTTGCTGATCATCAGATACCAGCCCTGCTTACTCAGTCCTTCCCCGCCCTGAATGTCCCACTCGACGCGGTTTGACATCGCCAGAATACGCGCATTAAGTGTCGCCCACAGCCACATCGCTTTGTCCGCCATGCTGGTCGCCATCGCTTTCAATCTCGGCGTCGGCAGCAGCAGTTTGACCAGCGCAATCGCGCAGATCAGTAACGAACTGAACATGGTATTGAGGATCACCAGCACAATATTGAGGACAAGCAGAAGGTAAGCGAGCATAGAATTTATAGTTTTCAAAAAATTGAATAAAAAAACAGCGAGCAATTATACTCGCTTGCCCGCTGAAAGAAATACGTCTGCCAATGGTCAGAGTACTGCCGCCCTAGGCCGATTGGGCGGTGAGCTGTTTGAGTAACCGGTCCATAGCGCGATAGCCGAGCGCTTCGGCCAGGTGCGCCCGTTGAATGTGTGCCTCACCGCTCAAATCGGCAATGGTGCGCGCGACTTTGATGATGCGGTGATAGGCCCGGATTGACAACCCCAGGCGGTGCAGCGCATTTTCCAGAAATTCCGCATCCGGCTGACTGAGCGGGCAATAAGTTTCGATTTCACGGCTTTGCAACAGCGCATTCACTTTGCCACTGCGTGCCAGCATGGTTTCACGTGCGCGAAAGACCCGCGCCTGCACCACCGCCGTCGGCTCGCCGCGGTCGCCGCCGTGTGACAAAGTGCCTTTGGGCAATGCCGGAATTTCAATCGACATATCAAAGCGATCCAGCAGCGGCCCCGACAAACGGCTCAAATAGCGTAAAATCCCCTGCGGATTCACCCGCGCCTGATTGCCTTCGTAATACCCGGTCGGACTGGGATTGAGCGCGCCAACCAACTGAAAACGCGCTGGGAAACGGGTTTTACCCTGCGCGCGGGAAATAATAATCTCGCCGGACTCCAGCGGCTCGCGCAGTGAATCGAGCACTTTGCGTTCAAACTCCGGCATTTCGTCCAGAAACAGTAGGCCATTGTGAGCAAGTGAGATTTCTCCGGGGCGGGGAATAGTGCCGCCACCTACCAGTGCAGCCATGGAGCTGGAATGATGCGGCGCGCGAAACGGACGCTGTTTCCAGTTGTGCTGGTTGATTTCCTGCTGCGTCAGCGAGGCCACTGATGCAGTCTCCATCGCCTCGGCCTCGGTCATCTCCGGCAGCAGATCGCACAGGCGCGAGGCCAACATAGTTTTACCCGTGCCCGGCGGGCCAAGAAACAGCAGGTTGTGGTTGCCCGCCGCCGCGATCTCCAACGCCCGCTTGCCTTGCTGCTGACCAATGATGTCCTGCAAATCGCGCTCACGCGGTACGCTGGCGTCATGCGCGTCACTTTGAAACAGCGATAACGTCTGTTGACCACACAGATCGGCACACACTTCAAGCAGAGTGCGCGCCGATTTATGTTGCTCTTTCCCCACCAGCGCCGCCTGATCGCCATTGAAATGGGGCACCACCAAACTGCGCCGCGCCTGATTGGCCGCCAAGGCTGCGGGCAGCACGCCTTTCACGCTGCGAATTTCCCCCGACAGCGCCAACTCACCGATGAATTCATGGTCGCTCAATTGGGTGCGGGCAATCTGATCCGAGGCAGCCAGAATGCCGAGCGCGATCGGCAAATCAAAACGGCCGCCCTCTTTGGGCAGATCAGCGGGCGCTAAATTGACGGTAATGCGTTTGGCGGGAAATTCGAACTTAGAATTGATGATGGCGCTGCGCACGCGATCGCGGGATTCTTTGACGGTTGTCTCCGGCAAACCAACCAGCGTAAACCCCGGCATACCGTTACTGATGTGTACTTCCACCGTCACCGCTGGTGCCTGAACACCGATGCTGGCACGGCTATGAATGATAGCAAGCCCCATGACTTTCCTTAGTTATTGATTAAAAACCATTCACCACACAGATTGAGTTCGACTGCGGGCTGCGAAAGTTGTTATATAACGCGGAGGGTTAAAACGGGAATGTGAAAAAAGAATGAGTTTTTGCTTGTCATGTAACGGAGATGTGTGTTACCACTAGAGACGCAAACAATTTCGTATGATATTACGACAACATTTAGAATTATTACGATGAACTTATACGCCCGTTTCAACTCTCTGATTAGCCTTATTATCGTGGTCCTGATTATGACCGCGCGGGGGCTTGTGGGCGCAAAATAAACACCAGATTCGAAAAACCCCCGCACTGAAAAGTCCGGGGGTTTTTTTACAACTGTTAGACTTAAAAAAAGCACATGCTGATGAATCTCTCATCAGACATGGCAGGAAGAATGGGGAGCAGCACATGAGGTGCAAGCACAACACAACAGAAAACAGCGAGTCGGATCGCTGTTCGGGAGGCTTACGATGACCGGAGCTCAATTAGTCGTAGCCGCATTAAAACAGCAGGGAATCAAAACCGTTTTTGGTTACCCCGGCGGCGCCATCATGCCAATCTATGATGCTTTGTATGATGGTGGTGTTGAACACATTTTGTGTCGACACGAACAGGGAGCCGCCATGGCCGCTATCGGCATGGCAAGAGCCACACAGGACGTGGCTGTATGTATGGCCACTTCCGGCCCAGGCGCTACCAACTTAGTCACCGGCCTTGCCGATGCCTTCCTCGATTCAGTCCCTCTCGTTGCAATTACCGGTCAGGTTGCCAGTTCTCACATCGGCACTGACGCCTTCCAGGAAATGGATGTGATTGGTATGTCACTCTCGTGTACCAAACACAGTTACCTCGTTACCGATATTAATGAACTTGCGCCAACCCTGGCGGAAGCATTTGAAGTCGCCAAAACCGGCCGTCCAGGCCCTGTGATCGTTGATATCGCTAAAGATGTGCAACTGGGTCAGGCGCCGGTTTCCGTTTTGCCCGCTTTTACTCCTCCTGCGATACCTCAGGTCGATCCACAGCAACTGGCGCAAGCGCAAGCGCTGCTGGCTCAAAGCAAACGTCCGGTATTGTATGTCGGCGGCGGTGTGCAACTGGCCAAAGCCACCGACACGGTACGCGAATTTCTGCGTCTCAATCCGATGCCATCGGTCAGCACATTAAAAGGCCTGGGCACCATCGAGCGTCACGATCCGCATTATCTTGGCATGCTGGGTATGCACGGCACCAAAGCCGGTAACTTAGTGGTACAGGAAAGCGATTTGCTGATCGTTGTTGGCGCACGTTTTGATGACCGTGTGACCGGTAAGCTGGATACCTTTGCACCCCACGCCAAAGTCATTCACATTGATATCGATGCGGCGGAATTTAACAAACTGCGTCAGGCCAATGCGGCACTGCGCGGCGACATCAACACCATTTTACCTCAGCTTGAACTGAGCCACGATATCTCGCCTTGGGTTCACCACAGTGAAAGCCTGCGCAGCGGATTCAAATGGCGTTACGACCACCCGGGTGAAGCGATTTTTGCCCCGCTGCTGCTCAAACAACTGTCTGACATGATGCCGGACAGCGCCATGGTGTCGACCGATGTCGGCCAGCACCAGATGTGGGCAGCGCAGCACATTCAGCCGCGCGATCCGCAAAACTTCATCTCATCCGCGGGCCTTGGCACCATGGGCTTTGGCCTGCCAGCTGCAATGGGTGCAGCGGTGGCTCGCCCGAATGACCAATCGATTCTCATCACCGGTGACGGCTCGTTTATGATGAACATTCAGGAACTGGGCACGCTTAAACGTCGCCAGATCCCGGTCAAGATGGTGCTGCTGAATAACCAGCGTTTGGGCATGGTGCGCCAGTGGCAATCGCTGTTCTTTGACGGCCGCCACAGTGAAACCATTCTCGATGACAACCCGGATTTCATCATGCTGGCGAAAGCCTTCGATATTCCGGGCAAAACCATCACCAGAAAAGAAGAAGTGGAACCCGCTCTGAAAGAGATGCTGGAGAGTAAAACCGCTTACCTGCTGCACGTTGCGATCGACGAAGAAGAGAACGTGTGGCCGTTGGTACCGCCAGGAGCGTCCAACAATGATATGTTAGAGAACACCTAGGAGACGCCATCATGCAAAGATACTTACTCGACATCAAAGCAGACGATAAACCCGTGCTGCTGGAGCGTGTTCTCCGTGTGGTTCGCCACCGTGGCTTTATCATTAAACAGGTAGCGGCGACGCAAAACCACGAAAGCAAAATTGCCAGTGTGGAAATCATCGTCGACAGCGATCGTCCGATAAACACACTGATTAACCAGATTGAGAAATTATGGGATATCCGCAGCGTTGATGTGACCCCCATCAAGAGCAACGAGCTCCCAAATAACAACTTACAACAAAAGATTTGTGCTTAAGGAAGGCAATCATGGCAACTAAAACTGCAGATTATATTTGGTTCAATGGTGAACTGATGCCATGGGCAAACGCGACCGTTCACGTGTTGACCCATGCCATGCACTACGGCACCTCCGTATTTGAAGGCGTGCGCTGCTACAACACGCCAAAAGGTCCGATCATTTTCCGTCACCGTGAGCATGCTCAGCGCCTGATTGATTCTGCCAAGATCTACCGCTTCCCGATTCCGTATTCTCAGGAAGAGATCATGGAAGCCACCCGCGAAACACTGCGCGCCAACAAACTCGACAGCGCCTACATTCGTCCGCTGGCGTTTGTCGGCAACGTGGGCCTTGGCGTGTGTCCGCCGGCTGGCACCGAAATGGAAGTCATCATCGCCGCATTCCCTTGGGGCGCCTATCTGGGTGAAGAAGCGCTGGAAAATGGCGTGGATGCGATGATCTCCAGCTGGCACCGCGCCGCACCAAACACCATTCCAACCGCGGCCAAAGCGGGCGGTAACTACCTGTCTTCTCTGCTGGTAGGCGGCGAAGCACGTCGTCACGGCTACGCAGAAGGGATTGCACTGAGCGTGGATGGTTACCTGTCTGAAGGCGCGGGCGAGAACATTTTTGTGGTCAAGAACGGCGAGATCCTGACGCCACCGACCACCAGCTCAATCCTGCCGGGCATCACACGTGACTCGATCATGACGCTGGCAAAAGACATGGGCTATGAAGTGCGTGAAGCCAATATTTCCCGTGAAGCCCTGTATCTGGCCGACGAAGTGTTCATGACTGGCACGGCGGCGGAAATCGTACCGGTACGCAGCATTGACCAAATCACCGTTGGTATCGGCAAACGCGGTCCTGTGACCGAAGCGATGCAGAAGGCCTACTTCGGCCTGTTCAACGGCACCACGGAAGATAAGTGGGGCTGGTTGGATTACGTATACCCAGAGCAAGCGAAGTAAGGAGACAAGATTATGCCTAAGTATCGTTCGGCCACCACCACTCATGGACGCAACATGGCTGGTGCACGCGCACTGTGGCGCGCAACCGGTGTGAAAGAAGAAGATTTCGGTAAACCGATTATTGCCGTGGTGAACTCATTCACCCAGTTCGTGCCGGGTCACGTCCATCTCAAAGACCTCGGTCAGATGGTGGCGCGTGAAATCGAAGCCGCGGGCGGCATCGCCAAAGAATTCAATACCATTGCAGTCGATGACGGTATCGCAATGGGCCACGGCGGCATGCTTTACTCGCTGCCATCACGAGAACTGATCGCCGACTCGGTAGAATACATGGTGAACGCCCACTGCGCCGACGCCATGGTGTGTATCTCCAACTGTGACAAAATCACCCCGGGAATGCTGATGGCGTCCATGCGCCTCAATATTCCGACCATTTTTGTCTCTGGCGGTCCGATGGAAGCGGGTAAAACCAAGCTTTCCGATCAAATCATCAAGCTCGATCTGGTGGATGCCATGATTCAGGGTGCCGATCCAAACGTTTCGGACGAGCAGAGCCAGCAAGTGGAACGTTCCGCGTGTCCGACGTGTGGTTCGTGCTCTGGCATGTTTACCGCCAACTCAATGAACTGTCTGACCGAAGCGCTGGGCCTTTCTCAGCCGGGCAACGGCTCACTGCTGGCCACGCACGCGGACCGTAAAGAGCTGTTTTTGAGTGCAGGTCGTCGCATCGTCGATCTGACCAAGCGTTACTACCAGCAAGAAGATGCCACCGCACTACCACGCAACATCGCCACCAAAGATGCGTTCGAAAACGCGATGGCGCTGGATATCGCGATGGGCGGCTCGACCAACACCGTGCTGCATCTGCTGGCCGCGGCGCAAGAAGGTGAAGTGGATTTCGACATGACCGACATCGATCGCATGTCACGTCAGGTTCCGCACCTGTGTAAAGTGGCGCCGTCGACGCAGAAATATCACATGGAAGATGTGCACCGCGCTGGTGGCGTGATGGGTATTCTGGGTGAACTGCAACGCGCAGGCCTGCTGCATGATGACACGCGTACCGTGCTGGGCATTTCGCTTGCCGAGCAGTTGGCACAATACGACGTCAAACAAACCGACTCTGAAGCTGTGAAAACCTTCTTCCGCGCCGGACCCGCGGGCATTCGTACCACTCAGGCATTCTCGCAAGATTGCCGTTGGGATACGCTAGATGACGACCGTCAGGAAGGCTGTATTCGTACCAAAGAGCATGCATTCAGTCAGGATGGTGGTCTGGCGGTACTGAAAGGCAACATTGCCCTTGATGGCTGTATCGTCAAAACCGCCGGCGTGGACGCCAGCATTCTTAAATTTGAAGGCCCAGCCGTGGTGTTTGAAAGCCAGGAAGATGCAGTTGAAGGCATTCTGGGCGGTAAAGTCAAAGCGGGCGATGTGGTCGTCATTCGTTACGAAGGCCCTAAAGGCGGCCCGGGCATGCAGGAAATGCTCTACCCGACCACCTACCTCAAATCCATGGGCCTTGGCAAAGCGTGTGCGCTGCTGACCGACGGCCGTTTCTCCGGCGGGACGTCGGGTCTGTCGATTGGTCACGCCTCTCCGGAAGCGGCGAACGGCGGTGCGATCGGTTTGGTGAAAAATGGCGATACCATCGCGATCGACATTCCGAATCGTTCGATTGTGCTGCAAATCTCTGATGCAGAGATGGCGGCGCGTCGCGAAGCGCAAGATAAGCTCGGCTGGAAACCGGTCGATCGTCAACGTGAAGTCTCTTTTGCACTTAAAGCTTACGCCAGCATGGCAACCAGTGCTGACAAAGGAGCGGTGCGAGACAAATCCAAGCTAGAGGGCTAGCTTATGACGCTCACTCAACAAACTGGCGCAGATTACCTGCGCCAGATATTGCGTGCGCCGGTGTATGAAGTGGCGAATGTGACTCCCCTGCAAGCCATGCCGCGTCTGTCGGCGCGCATTGGCAATCAGGTGCAAATCAAACGTGAAGACCGCCAACCGGTGCATTCGTTCAAACTGCGCGGCGCGTACAACATGGTGGCCAGTCTGACGGAAGAACAGAAAAATGCCGGCGTGATCGCCGCATCAGCAGGCAACCACGCTCAGGGTATGGCGCTCTCTGGCACCAAACTGGGCATTCGTACCACTATCGTCATGCCTCGCACCACGCCGGACATCAAAGTCGAAGCGGTACGCGGCTTTGGCGGCAATGTCGTACTGCACGGCAGCAACTTTGACGAAGCCAAAGCCGAAGCTGAGCGCTTGTCGCAGGAATGTGGCTACACGTTTGTGCCGCCGTTCGATCACCCGCTGGTGATTGCCGGTCAGGGCACCATCGGCATGGAAATGCTGCAGCAAAACGGCCATCTCGATTACATCTTTGTGCCCGTCGGCGGTGGCGGCCTTGCGGCAGGTGTTGCGGTGCTGGTCAAACAGCTGATGCCGGAAATCAAAGTGATTGCGGTTGAACCGGAAGATTCGGCCTGTCTCAAAGCTGCGCTGGATGCCGGTGAACCTGTGGTGCTGGATCAAGTCAGCATGTTTGCCGACGGCGTAGCCGTAAAACGCATCGGCGATGAAACGTTTCGTCTGTGTCAGCAGTATCTCGATGGCCACATTACCGTGTCCAGCGATGAGATCTGTGCGGCGGTAAAAGATATTTTCGAAGACACCCGCGCCATTGCTGAACCTTCCGGGGCACTGGCTCTGGCAGGGCTGAAGAAATTTGCAGAACAGAATGGGCTGAAAGATAAGCAACTGGCGACTGTGCTGTCCGGCGCCAACACCAACTTCCACGGTTTGCGCTACGTGTCCGAACGTTGCGAACTGGGTGAGAAACGTGAAGGTCTGCTGGCGGTCACAATTCCAGAGCGCAAAGGCGCGTTCTTTGAATTTTGCCAAATCATCGGCGGCCGGGCGGTCACCGAGTTCAACTACCGCTACAGTGACGACCAACTGGCTAACATTTTTGTCGGTGTGCGTCTGATGGGCGGCCAGGAAGAACTGAAAACCATCATTCACGAACTGCGTCAGTCCGGCTATCCGGTTCAAGACCTGTCCGATGATGAAATGGCCAAACTGCACATTCGTTACATGATTGGCGGGCGTCCGTCCAAGCCACTCAGAGAACGTTTGTACAGCTTTGAGTTTCCGGAATATCCGGGCGCGCTGCTCAAATTCCTCAGCACGCTGGGTACCCACTGGAATATCAGCCTGTTCAACTACCGCAACCACGGTGCAGATTACGGCCGTGTGCTGTGTGGCTTTGAACTCAGTGATGACGATCTGTCGCGCTTCTCAGCGCATTTGGTCGAACTCGGTTATCACTATAAAGATGAAACCGACAACCCGGCCTATCGCTTCTTCCTCGCCAAATAAGACTCAAGCCACCCATTGCGGTGGCTTGTTTTTTCTCTCTTCGCAATACCCTTACTATGACTATGCTTTTTGCGCATAGATATAATGCTAAAGTTTCATTTAATTCATAGACCTATCAGATCTAGACTAGAGTTAATGTTTAGCCATGTGTGGAGAACCCCATGTTTCAAGCTTTGATTTTGAATCAAGAAGATAAACGTACTCTGGCCAGTATTGAGCAGATTGATGAAGCGCAGTTGCCGGAAGGTGACGTGCTGATCGCCGTCGATTATTCATCACTGAACTACAAAGATGGCCTGGCCATCACGGGCAAAGGCAAAATTATTCGTCAGTTTCCAATGGTGCCGGGCATCGATCTGGCAGGCAAAGTGATCAGCTCACAGGATGCACGCTATCAGGCAGGTGAGGATGTGGTCCTCACTGGCTGGGGCGTGGGTGAAAACCACTGGGGCGGTATGGCGCAAAAAGCACGCCTCAAAGGTGACTGGCTGGTTCCGCTGCCACAAGGCTTTGATGGCAAACAAGCGATGATGATCGGCACCGCCGGTTTTACCGCGATGTTGTGTGTCCAAGCACTGCTTGATGCCGGTATCCAACCGCAGGACGGGGAAATTGTGGTGACTGGCGCCAGTGGTGGTGTGGGTTCTGTCGCAGTAACTCTGCTGGCCACACTGGGTTATCGAGTGGCCGCGGTGACCGGTCGCGCGGAACAAAACGGTCCGCTATTAGAAAAACTGGGCGCGAGCCGCATCATCGACCGCAGCGAGTTTGAAGAATCAGCACGCCCGCTGGAAAAACAAGTGTGGGCTGGTGCGATTGATACTGTTGGCAGCAAAGTGCTGGCGAAAGTCCTGGCACAGATGGACTACAACAGCGCCGTTGCCGCGTGTGGTCTGGCGGGTGGTTTTGATCTGCCCACCACGGTCATGCCATTTATTCTGCGCAACGTGCGCCTGCAAGGTGTCGATTCGGTCAACTGTCCGCGCGAAAAACGCATTGCCGCATGGGAAAAACTGGTTGAACTGCTGCCTGCGAGTTACTTCGAGCAAGCGTGTACCGAAATTGGTCTGGAGCAAGCGCCGCAATACGCGCAAGATATCACTAATGGTCAAGTCACCGGCCGCGTGGTGATCAAGCTGTAATTTTCGCGCTCACGACGTTCTCTATCTCAAGGCCCTAATCGGGCCTTGATTCGTCTAAGCCCATATCTTCAACCCGCTTGGCAATCAATTTGCTGCACTCTTCCTTCACCATGCTACGCAGCCACTCCTGCGCCGGGGAATGTTCGCAGCGCGGATGCCAAATCATCGAATAATCGAACGGCGTAAAGGAAAACGGCAGTGGCTTCACCACTAGGTCATAACGTTCCGCGACCAGATACGCCAAGTCTGCCGGTACCGTGATGATCAGCGGCATGGTATCGATTATCGCCAACGCCGCTTCCAAGTGATACGCCCTGAGCACCATTCGTCTGGAAGGTAATCCTTCCAACGCCTGATCAAGCAGCGCTTTTACCCCATCACTGATGGCAATCATTGCATGAGGGAAATCGAGATAATCCTGCAAGGTCATCGACTGCTGCGCCAACGGATGGTGACGCGAGAGTAAGCACAGCACCCCGACACGCCCCAGCACTTCACTTTGCAGCGGTTCGACCGAACGAATCAGACGACAAATCGCCAGATCGGCGCCATCGTAAGTGAGCTGATCCACCAAACGTTCGTGTTGCAGCGGCAGAAACTCAAACGCCACATTGGGCGCTTCCTGATAAATACGCGGCAACGCAAACGGCAAAATGGTCTGCATCGCGTAATCAGTGGTCGCAATGGTAAACGTCTGAGCACAGGACTTGGGATCAAACTCGGCTGGTGACAACAATTGACGCAGGCTTTCCAGCGGCTCACCGAGTTCACGGTTAAACGCCAGTGCTTTTTCGGTCGGGATCAGATGCTGCCCCTGACGGGTAAACAGCGGATCATCAAGCAGGCTGCGCAGGCGGCCAAGCACACGACTCATGGCTGACTGACTGAGATTAAGCCGCTCCGCAGCTTTACTGACGCTGCACTCTTCCACCAAAACCCGCAATGCAATCAACAGATTGAGATCGCGGCGATAAATATCTTCCAATTCCACACTGAAGTCCGGGGTTTATGACGAATAGGGAGAGTGTAACCAATAGGCAAAAAAAATCCCGCCTTTCGGCGGGGAAGCCCAAGAAAAATGGGGATAGTGTCGGAATGTAATTGAGCGTAGTTTGACAAGTGTGTGTTAATGTTCTTGCTCACCAGATGCACCTTGCCAGCGATGCATCTCGAGCCAAATCCCAAATATCGAAGCACTCACGCCGAGTAGCGGCATTAATGAGGTTTCGGCTGGTGATCGCATCACAAGGGCGCAAAAGGAAATAAAACACAGAACCGAGTAGATGGTCAGTCTGTCCAGTGCTGTCAACATATTGCACTCCTTAGTGACTTGTTACCAACTTGTTAACCAAATTAAAACAAAAAGATCACTTTGCCAAGCGCTTATTGAATATTTTTTCCTCGCCAGTATTATCTAGGCCTAATTTGTGACATCCATTAGGTTTGACCATGACTTTTAATCCTGAATTAGCCACGTTAGTTTTAGAAGCGGAAGGATTACGCTGCCCAGAGCCAGTGATGATGGTCAGGAAGACGATTCGTACGATGAAAGACGGTGAAGTGTTGCTGATCAAAGCCGATGACCCATCGACGACACGCGACATTCCGAGCTTCTGCCGCTTTATGGATCATCAGCTGCTCGCGGCAAAGACCGACGAGCTGCCCTACCAGTACCTGATAAAAAAAGGGCTGGAGTAGAGAGACAAAAAAGGCTGCCAATGGCAGCCTTTTGTTTATTCTTGCTGTTCGATTGAGCGGATTTCCGCCTGCAAACGATGAATCTGCTTTTGCATCGCGCGCATTTCTTCATGCATCGGAATGATGTGAGCCACTCGAATCCAGGACTCAACCGTAAGTCCGGCCATAATGATGGCACCCGCCACCATCGGTAACCACATATCCGTTAACGACATGCCAAGCAAAGTTAACGCCAAACCAAAAGTAAACAAGTAACTCTGACTTTTAGCGCTCATTCCCATATAACGTGTCAGCATAAACCTACCCTCTCGCGATGATGGTTGACCTTTACACTAGCATGACAAGTATGACACGAATATGGCGAATATCACGCTCTGCACCGGAAATCATCAGAGCGTGATCTGTGCTAATGGTTTGTTTCAACGAACGTTTATTTTTCAGAAAAACGCCGCGCCAACCGCTAACGCCGCAAACAGCGCTGCGGTCACTTTACGGATCAGCCCCAGCGGCATTTTGTCGGCCGACAATTTACCGATCAGCACCACTGGCACGTTCGCCAGCAACATACCGATGGTGGTGCCGAGCACGACCCACGACAGGGCATCCGCGTACTGCGCCCCCAGAATCGAAGTCGCGATCTGGGTTTTGTCGCCAATTTCCGCCACAAAAAACGCAATGAAGCTGGCGACAAACGGGCCACGGTTGGAAATGTCTTCGTCATCATCGAGTTTATCCGGGATCAGTACCCAGGCGGCCATCGCCAAAAAGCTCACCACCAGCACCCATTTCAATACGTCAGGCGACAGATAATCGGCCACGACAACCCCGAGCCACGCCGCCAAGGCATGGTTGGCGATAGTAGCCAGAAAAATAGCAGCAATAATAGGGATCGGTTTACGGTATCGACTGGCGAGTAATAACGACAAAAGCTGGGTTTTATCCCCAATTTCGGCTAGTGCAACAGTAGTAATAGAGATAGCTAAAACGCTCACGACTTGCTCATTGGGGCAGGGATAATTATATAACCATAGACAAACAGACACGCCCCACCCCGGTTCGTGATGTTTGTCTAAGGTCTTGCTAAACCCGGTAGGCACCGAGTCTCGAACGCCATGGTGATTGTGCACCAATTGTGTTGACGAACGAACCGATCAAATGAAGTGATTTGATCGATAAGCTACTCCCCAAAGACGGGATGAATTCTATCCAGCCTCGCCACGAATCTCAACCCCAAGATGGTGAAAAGCCGCAACATTGAGAAATTTGCACCGCTTAAACGACAAAAACTCCATTAAAAGAGATTTTCGCCGATTAATTAAGCAAGATTTCCTCTACTTTGTCGGGGAATAACTCGGTATACTTGATCGTTATTTTTTATCAATTCAGACAGAAGAATCGCGCGAACCTGACTATGCAAAAATACGATATCAAAACCTTTCAGGGTATGATCCTCGCGCTGCAGGATTATTGGGCCCAACAAGGCTGTACCATTGTTCAACCATTAGATATGGAAGTGGGCGCAGGTACGTCTCACCCAATGACATGCTTGCGTGCTCTTGGTCCTGAGCCAATTGCCACGGCGTATGTTCAGCCATCACGTCGTCCGACTGACGGCCGCTACGGTGAGAACCCAAACCGTCTGCAACACTACTACCAATTCCAGGTCATCATTAAACCGTCACCAGACAACATTCAGGAACTGTACCTGGGTTCTCTGGAAGTGCTGGGCGTTGACCCACGTGTACACGACATTCGCTTCGTGGAAGACAACTGGGAAAACCCAACGCTGGGCGCTTGGGGTCTGGGCTGGGAAGTGTGGCTGAACGGCATGGAAGTGACGCAGTTTACTTACTTCCAGCAAGTAGGCGGCCTGGAGTGTAAACCGGTAACGGGTGAAATCACTTACGGTATTGAGCGTCTGGCCATGTACATTCAGGGCGTGGATTCTGTGTATGACTTGGTATGGACCGATGGCCCTCTGGGTAAAGTCACCTACGGTGACATCTTCCACCAAAACGAGGTGGAACAGTCTACTTACAACTTCGAACATGCAGATGTTGATTTCCTGTTCACCTTCTTCGATCAGTGCGAAAAAGAGTGTGTCCACCTGTTGGAACTGGAAAAACCGCTACCATTGCCAGCGTACGAGCGCATTCTGAAAGCGGCGCATGCGTTCAACCTACTGGATGCGCGTAAAGCGATCTCCGTAACCGAGCGTCAGCGCTACATTCTGCGTATTCGCAACCTGACCAAGTCAGTTGCCGAAGCTTACTACGCATCTCGTGAAGCTCTGGGTTTCCCAATGTGTAAAAAGTCCGAAGAGAAGTAAGGGGAAGACGTCACATGGCAAAAGAATTTTTGATTGAGCTGGGTACGGAAGAACTGCCTCCAAAACAACTTCGTACCCTGGCTGAAGCGTTTGCAACAAACTTTGCAGCAGAACTGCAAAGCGCAGACATCGCACACGATGGCGTAACCTGGTACGCAACCCCACGTCGTCTGGCACTGAAAGTGGCTAACCTGGCCGAAGGTCAGCCAGACAAAGTGGTTGAAAAACGTGGTCCTGCGGTTAGCGTGGCATTCGATGCTGACGGCAACCCAACCAAAGCAGCGCAAGGCTGGGCACGCGGCAACGGTATTACCGTTGAGCAAGCAGAACGCCTGGTCACCGACAAAGGTGAATGGCTACTGTTCAAAGAGCAGGTAAAAGGTCAGGACACGTCTGCTGTGGTCGTTGATATGGCCGCCAAAGCACTGGCAAACCTGCCAATCGCCAAGCCAATGCGTTGGGGCGATAAAGAAACTCAATTCATCCGTCCGGTAAAAACCCTGACTATTCTGTTCGGCAACGAACTGATCGAAGGCGAAATTCTGGGCGTGAAATCAGACCGCATCGTCCGTGGTCACCGTTTCATGGGTGAACCTGAATTCACAATCGATTCGGCTGAGCAGTATCCAGCGATTCTGCTGGAGCGCGGTAAAGTGATTGCTGATTACGAAACCCGTAAAGCGATGATCATCGACGGCGCACAAAAAGCCGCGGCAGAACTGGGCGGTATCGCCGATCTGGAAGACGATCTGGTTGAAGAAGTGACCTCGCTGGTGGAATTCCCGGTTGTCCTGACGGCGAAATTTGAAGAGAAATTCCTCAAAGTTCCGGCAGAAGCGCTGGTATACACCATGAAAGGTGACCAGAAATACTTCCCGGTTTACGACGCCCACAAGCACCTGCTGCCAAACTTTATCTTCGTGTCAAACATCGAGTCCAAAGAGCCTCGCCATGTTATCGAAGGTAACGAGAAGGTGGTTCGTCCCCGTCTGGCGGATGCGGAGTTCTTCTTCAATACGGACCGTAAGAAGCCGCTGGTTGACCGTCTGCCACAGCTGGAAAATGCGATTTTCCAGAAAGAACTGGGCACCATCAAAGACAAAACCGATCGCATCACCGAACTGGCTGGCTACATTGCCGAGCAAATCGGCGCGAATGTGGAGCAATCCAAACGTGCAGGTCTGCTGGCCAAGTGTGACCTGATGACCTCGATGGTGTTTGAATTTACTGACACCCAAGGCGTGATGGGTATGCACTATGCTCGCCACGACGGTGAAGCGGAAGAAGTAGCTGTTGCACTGAACGAGCAATACATGCCGCGTTTTGCTGGCGATGAACTGCCAAGCAACGGTGTTTCATCTGCACTGGCCATGGCCGACAAGCTGGATACCATCGTAGGTATCTTCGGTATCGGTCAGGCACCAAAAGGCAGCGACCCGTTTGCTCTGCGCCGCGCGTCTCTGGGCGTACTGCGTATCATCGTGGAATACGGCTACAACCTGGATCTGGTGGATTTGGTCGCAAAAGCGAAATCGCTGTTTGGCGATCGCCTGAGCAACGACAACGTTGAGCAGGAAGTGATCGAATTCATGCTGGGCCGTTTCCGTGCCTGGTATCAGGACGAAGGCTTCAGCGTGGACATCATTCAGGCCGTGCTGGCACGTCACCCAACCAAACCAGCTGACTTCGACCAACGCGTGAAAGCGGTATCGCACTTCCGTGCACTGGAAGCCGCTGAAGCTCTGGCGGCGGCGAACAAACGTGTAGGTAACATCCTAGCGAAATTCGACGGCGAACTGGCGCAAGAGATTGACTTGGCTCTGCTACAAGAAGATGCGGAAAAAGCGCTGGCTGAAGCAGTAGAAGTGATGACTGAAGCGCTGGAACCTGCATTTGCCACCGGTAACTACCAGCAGGCACTGAGCCAGCTGGCAGGTCTGCGTGAACCTGTTGACGCATTCTTCGACAACGTGATGGTCATGGCCGATGATGAAGCGTTGAAGAAAAACCGTCTGACGCTGCTGAATAACCTGCGTAACCTGTTCCTGCAAATCGCGGATATCTCGCTGCTGCAGAAATAAGTGCTCATTAAGCAGTAAACTATTCAAGCCCAACTCCTCGGAGTTGGGCTTTGTTTTTTGATCTAAGACAAAATAGTACTTTGCCTCGCAAAAGCATTGCGGTATGTTCAAGAACTACTCTAAATGGCGGAGATTCCTCCCGCTAAACGACAATATACAAACACAACTCTTTTAGGCAGTCGAACAATGCAGTTTTCAACTTTTGGCGAGAAATTTAATCGGTATTCCGGTATTACCCAGTTAATGGACGATTTGAATGATGGTTTGCGCACACCGGGTGCCATCATGCTCGGAGGTGGTAACCCGGCCGCCATTCCGGAAATGCTCGATTACTTCAAACTCACCAGTGAAGAGATGCTCGCCGACGGCTCTCTGATTGCCGCCATGACCAACTACGACGGTCCACAGGGCAAAGATGTACTGGTGAAAGCATTGGCCAAACTGCTGCGCGACACCTACGGCTGGGACATCAGCGAAAAAAATATCAGCCTGACCAATGGCAGCCAGAGCGGTTTCTTTTATCTGTTCAATTTGCTGGCCGGCCGTCAGCCTGACGGCAGCTTTAAGAAAATTCTACTGCCACTGGCACCGGAATACATCGGCTATGGCGATGCGGGCATCGACGAGGATATCTTTGTCTCCTACCATCCGGAAATCGAACTGCTCGACAATGGCCTGTTCAAATATCACGTTGATTTTGAGCAGCTCAAAGTCGATGAGTCCGTGGCCGCCATTTGTGCATCCCGCCCGACCAACCCGACCGGCAACGTACTGACGGAAGAAGAGGTACATAAGCTAGACAAACTGGCGCGCGACAACAACATTCCGCTCATCATCGACAACGCTTACGGCGTGCCGTTTCCCAACATCATTTTTGAAGATGTGGAACCGTTCTGGAACGACAACACCATTTTGTGCATGAGTCTGTCCAAATTGGGCCTGCCAGGCGTGCGCTGCGGGATTGTGATTGCCAGCGAAGCCATCACTCAGGCGCTGACCAATATGAATGGTATCATCAGCCTCGCCCCGGGCAGTGTCGGCCCGGCGTTGGCGCACCGCATCATTGAAAAAGGTGATCTGCTGCGTCTAAGCCAGGAGGTGATCAAACCGTTCTACCGCCAGAAATCACAACGTGCGGTGGAGCTGTTGCAACAGGCGATCGACGACCCGCGTTTTCGCATTCATAAACCAGAAGGCGCTATTTTCTTGTGGCTGTGGTTTGATGAGCTGCCAATCACCACCATGGAACTGTACCGCCGCCTCAAAGCACGTGGCGTACTGATCGTGCCGGGTGAGTATTTCTTTATTGGCCAGAAAGAGGACTGGGCGCATGCCCATCAATGCTTACGTATGAACTACGTGCAGAGCGATGACGCGATGCAGCAAGGCATTGCCATCATCGCTGAAGAAGTGCAGAAAGCGTATTTGGAAGGTTAATCTCCGCACACAAAAAAGCCCGCCGAAGCGGGCTTTTTCATTATTGATTCTCAAGTAAATTTTTGCCGTTGATGGCAATTTTACGTGGCTGCATCGCCTGCGGAATTTCACGTTCTAAGTCGATGTGCAGCAAACCTTTTTCCATCACTGCACCAATCACTTTCACGTAATCTGCCAGTTGGAACTTACGTTCAAAATCGCGTTCCGCAATGCCCTGGTAGATGTAGTTTTTGTTCTCTTCCGGCTGACGTTCACCACGGACAATCAGCGTATTTTCTTGCTGAGTAATGTCCAGCTCTTCCTCCGCGAATCCAGCTACCGCCATGGTAATACGGTATTTGTTCTCTTCTTGCTGTTCGATGTTGTATGGAGGATAACCGCCCTGAGCATTTTTCGCGGCGCTGGCTTCCATCATGTTCAACAGACGGTCAAAACCAATCGCGTTACGGTATAAAGGTGTGAAATCTACAGTTCTCATAATCGCTATCCTTCTATGAAGCAATATTATTGATGATCAACAGATGAAGCCGACTCTCCCTTAGGACGAATCTCTGGAAACCCGCTTACTGCAGCATTTCCTGCTTCACTGATAGATATATGGTCATCATTTACGCTTTCAAGGCGCATAAAGAAAATTTTTTCCGCACCGAAGGCAACGGCCAAAATCGGTGGTGGATAAGATGTTGCGCCGCGAGCTGCGACATCTGCAGTAAAGAAAAACGGCGCACCAAAGTGCGCCGTTTGTTTATCAGATCAGATAGGGAGCGGACTTATACGTCCAAGTTCGCCACTTTCAGTGCGTTGTTTTCGATAAACGCACGACGCGGTTCAACCTGGTCACCCATCAGTGTGGTAAACAGCTCATCGGCACCCACAGCATCATCGATGGTCACTTGCATCATACGACGAGTTTCCGGGTCCATGGTGGTTTCCCACAGCTGATCCGGGTTCATCTCACCCAGACCTTTGTATCGCTGTACAGACAGGCCACGACGTGACTCTTTGATCAACCAGTCCAGTGCAGCAGCAAAGCTGGTCACAGGTTGTGTACGCTCACCACGTTGAATGTAGGCACCCTCTTCAATCAGACCGTGCAACGCTTCTGATAGCTCAGCCAGTTTGCCGTACTCTCGTGAGTTCAGCAGATCCACGCTCAGCAGGTAATCGTGAGTCACACCGTGCGTGCGTACCTTCACTTTTGGCGAGTAAACGTTCTGCTCGGCGTTGTGCTCTACCACGCAGTTGTACTGACTCGCGCCCACTTCTTTCGCGTTCAGCTGTTCAATCAACTGTTGGCTCCACGCTTCCACTGCCGCCTGATCCTGACACTGTTCAGCAGTCAGACGAGGCATGTAGATGAATTCGTGTACCAGCGAGTGCGGGTAGCGGCGGCTCATACGTTCAATCAGTTTGATGGCGGCATTGTACTGCTGTACCAGTTTCTCCAGAGGCTCACCTGCCAGTGCAGGCGCATCCGGGTTCACGTGCAGCTCAGCGTTATCCAGCGCCAGAGAAATCTGGTACTGGTTCATCGCATCTTCATCTTTGATGTACTGCTCTTGTTTGCCTTTCTTCACTTTGTACAGTGGTGGCTGAGCAATGTAGATGTAACCGCGCTCGATCAACTCCGGCATTTGACGGTAGAAGAACGTCAGCAGCAGCGTACGAATGTGCGAACCATCGACGTCCGCATCGGTCATGATGATGATGTTGTGGTAACGCAGTTTATCCGGGTTGTACTCGTCACGGCCGATACCGCAGCCCAGTGCGGTGATCAGCGTGGCCACCTCTTGCGAAGACAGCATCTTGTCAAAACGCGCTTTCTCTACGTTAAGGATTTTACCTTTCAGCGGCAGAATCGCCTGATTCTTACGGTTACGACCTTGTTTTGCAGAACCGCCCGCTGAGTCACCTTCCACTATGTAGAGTTCAGACAGCGCTGGATCTTTTTCCTGACAGTCCGCTAGTTTGCCTGGCAGACCAGCCAGATCCAGTGCGCCTTTGCGACGCGTCATTTCACGTGCTTTACGCGCTGCTTCACGCGCGCGCGCCGCATCAATAATCTTCGAACAAACGTTTTTCGCTTCGCTTGGGTTTTCCGCCAGGAAATCCGCCAGCTTCTCATTCATGGCTGACTCAACCGCGGATTTCACTTCCGAAGAAACCAGCTTATCTTTGGTTTGGCTCGAGAATTTAGGATCTGGCACTTTCACCGACACCACAGCCGTTAAGCCTTCACGCGCATCATCACCTGATGTTGCCGCTTGTGCTTTCTTCGAGAAGCCTTCTTTGTCCATGTAGTTGTTCAAAGTACGGGTCAACGCACCACGGAAACCAGCTAAGTGAGTACCACCATCACGCTGTGGGATGTTGTTGGTAAAGCAATAGATGTTTTCCTGGAAACCATCGTTCCACTGCATTGCCACTTCTACGCTGATGCCGTCTTCACGTTCAGAGTTAAAGTGGAACACTTTTTCGTGGATTGGTGTTTTGTTGCGGTTGAGGTGGGTCACGAATGCCTGAATACCACCTTCGTACATAAAGTGGTCTTGTTTGTCTTCTTCGCGCTCATCCACCAGCTTGATGGAGACGCCAGAGTTCAAAAACGACAGCTCACGCAGGCGTTTTGCCAGAATTTCGTAATGGAATTCGATGTTGGTGAAGGTTTCAGCGCTTGGCCAGAAACGCACCATGGTACCGCTGCGGTCAGTATCGCCGATCACAGCCAGCGGCGCTTCAGGAACGCCGTGACGGTAGGTTTGGGTGTGAACTTTGCCACCGCGGTGAATGGTCAGTACCACTTTTTCCGACAGCGCGTTCACCACTGACACACCTACCCCGTGCAGACCACCGGAAACTTTGTAGGAGTTGTCATCAAACTTACCACCAGCGTGCAGAACCGTCATGATAACTTCTGCCGCAGAGACTTTTTCTTCAGGGTGGAGCTCGGTCGGAATACCACGACCGTCATCGCTGACCGATACCGAGTTATCTTCGTGAATGGTCACGATGATGTCTTTACAGTAACCCGCTAACGCTTCATCAATCGAGTTATCCACCACCTCAAAAACCATGTGGTGCAGACCGGTGCCATCATCAGTGTCGCCGATGTACATACCCGGACGCTTACGTACCGCGTCTAGACCCTTCAGTACTTTAATACTCGATGAATCGTAATTATTCGACATGAGTTACTCTCTCACTATTTATCCTTGCCCTATTGTGCCATGTTCCACATGAAACATCTTGCTGTTAGGCTCGATCATGTCGGCAACCTGGCTTTCAGTAATAGAACTTACAAAAACTTGAGCCCCCGTCGCTTTCAAGCAATCGGCTAGACGCTTGCGACGCTGGCTATCGAGTTCGGAAGCAAAATCATCGATAAGATAGATACATTGCTTCCCGGTCAGCTCGGTCAAATGCTGCCCTTGCGCGACACGCAGGGCGCAAACCATCAATTTGAGCTGGCCTCGTGACAGAACATCTTCCACTGGCGTTCCGTTCACTTTAATCTTTAAATCTGCTTTGTTAGGACCGCTGAACGTGTATCCAAGCAATTGATCACGCTCGAAGTTTTTTTGCAGTATCTCATGATACGGCGTCTCTTTTTCCCAGCCCCGATAATACTTCAATGTAATCTCGAATTCTGGCAAAAATGTGCGACACAACTCCTCTGCCACACTTTTCATCTGCTCAACATACGCACTGCGCCACTGGTCTATATTTTCCGCCAGTCTGGCCAGTTCCTGATCCCAATAGCTGAGCTCGCGATAGCTGCTCGCGGTCTTGAGCAGCGCATTACGCTGTTTGTTGAGCCGTTTGAAGCGACCCCAGGCATCAAAGAATGCCGCTTCGGTGTGAAACACGCCCCAGTCGATAAACGCGCGGCGCTGTTTCGGTCCGTCCGTGAGCAATTCAAACCCTTCCGGGTGAATCAGTTGCAATGGCAGAACCTGAGCCAATTGCGCCAACTTTTGTCCGGACTGACCGCCTATTTTAACCTCTGTTGAGCCGTCGCGCTGCTTATTAATGCCAATCGGTAGCTCAAATTGATCCGAGGTCAAAAAACGACCGTGAACAAAGAGTTCCGGACACTCGTTCTGAATTACGCGCCCGGTCAGAGCACTTTTGAAAGAGCGGCCATGACCAAGCAGATAGATGGCTTCCAGCACGCTGGTTTTGCCACTGCCATTGGGGCCAATAAGAAAGTTAAAGCCTGATGATAATTGAATATCACAGGCTTTAATGTTGCGAAATTGCTGAACAATCAGTCGGGTAAGCGGCATTGCGCGATAATCATCCGTTACAGACGGATTGGCATCACCACGTACATGGCGCTGTCATCGTCGACATTTTCAATCAGCGCACTGGCGTTTGCATCGGACATCGACACGCGCACGTTCTCACAGCGCAGTGTATTGAGCACATCCAGCACGTAGCTGACGTTAAAACCGATTTCGATCGCCTCGCCATCAAAATTGACGTCGAGCATCTCTTCCGCTTCTTCCTGCTCTGGGTTGTTGGCGGTAATGCGCATTTCGCCGCCATCCAGATTGACGCGTACGCCACGGAATTTCTCGTTTGACAGAATCGCGGCGCGCGAAAACGCCTGACGCAGTTCATCACAACCCGCTTGCAGCGTTTTGTTGGTATTTTGCGGCAATACGCGGCGATAATCCGGGAAACGGCCATCAACCAGCTTGGACGTAAAGACAAAGTTGTTCACTTCAGCACGCAGGTTAGAACTGCCGATTTGCAGAACCACTGGCTGCTCCGGTGTATCCAGCAGTTTTACCAACTCGAGCACACCTTTGCGTGGCACAATAATTTGCTTGTTGGCGAAATCGGCACCCAACTCGGCTTGCGACACCGCCATACGGTGACCATCGGTCGCCACACTGCGCAGCGTGCTGCCGTCAATTTCAAACAGCATACCATTGAGGTAGTAACGCACATCCTGGTTTGCCATCGAAAACTGCGTTTTCTCGACCAGACCACGCAGCTCGCCTTGAGTCAGCGACAGTTCCACTTCGCTTTGCCAATCTTCAATGTTCGGAAAATCGCTGGCCGGTAATGTCGCCAGAGAGAAACGGCTGCGGCCTGAGCGCACTTGCACGCGATCGCCTTCCAGCACCACAGTGATCACCGCCGCATCCGGCAGGCCACGGCAGATATCGAGGAATTTACGCGCTGGCACGGTGGTGCTACCCGCTTCGAAATCGCCTTCCAGCGTCACTCGGCTCACCAGTTCGACTTCCAGATCGGTCGCAGTCATGGAAAGCTGATTGTCTTCTACTTTCAGCAGCAGGTTACCCAAAATCGGCAACGTTGCTCGTCCGCCTAACGTACCGGAGACTTGTTGCAGTGGTTTAATGAAGTGACTACGTTCAATCGTAAATTTCATAGTGTGCTCTTAAACGATATTGGATAAACGACGTGAAAAATCAGCGCTAAGCATAGCGCGATTTTAAGAAGAAAGGGTACGAATCAGGTTCGAATAGTCTTCTTTAATATCGTGGCTTTCTTCACGCAGTTGCTCAATCTTACGACAGGCATGCAACACGGTCGTGTGGTCACGGCCCCCAAACGCGTCGCCGATTTCCGGCAAACTGTGGTTAGTGAGCTCTTTGGACAGCGCCATCGCCAGTTGGCGTGGGCGTGCAACCGAACGTGAACGACGTTTGGACAACAGATCCGCGACTTTGATCTTGTAGTACTCAGCAACGGTCTTTTGAATGTTGTCGATGGTGACCAGCTTCTCTTGCAGTGCCAGCAGATCGCGCAGCGCTTCACGTACGAAATCGATGGTGATCGGGCGACCGGTAAAGTTGGCGTTGGCAATCACGCGGTTCAGCGCCCCTTCCAGTTCACGCACGTTCGAACGCAGACGTTTCGCAATAAAGAACGCCACTTCATCCGGCAGATGAATCTGGTGATCTTCCGCTTTTTTCATCAGGATCGCGACGCGGGTTTCCAGCTCTGGCGGCTCAATAGCGACGGTCAGACCCCAACCAAAGCGGGATTTGAGGCGATCTTCCACCCCGTTGATCTCTTTCGGATAACGGTCTGAAGTCAGAATGATTTGCTGGTTACCTTCCAACAGCGCGTTGAAGGTATGGAAAAATTCTTCCTGCGAACGCTCTTTGTTAGCAAAGAACTGAATGTCATCGATCAACAGCGCGTCGACACTGCGGTAATAGCGTTTGAACTCTTCAATCGCGTTATTTTGCAGCGCTTTTACCATGTCCTGCACAAAACGTTCCGAGTGCATGTAGACCACTTTGGCGTTCGGATTGTTATCGACGATGGCATTGCCGACCGCGTGCAACAGGTGAGTTTTACCCAGACCCGTACCGCCATAAAGGAACAACGGGTTGTACGCCGCGCCTGGATTGTCAGACACCTGGCGTGCGGCTGCGAGGCCAAGCTGGTTCGACTTACCTTCGACGAAGTTATTGAATTTGTGTTTCGGGTTCACGTTGGAACGGTGTGCAATGTCCGCCGCAGCGGTTGCGTCATCGTCCCAGGTTTTGTGAATCGGCTTGCGTTGTGCCAGTTGCGCCGGCGCCGAAGATTCCGCGGCCACATCAGCGGCGGTGCGGGTTGGCGCAGGTTTTGGCGCCACAACCCGGCGGCTACCGACTTCAAAACGCAGGCTCGGCACATCGTGCCCGCAAAACTCTTGCAGCAGACGATTGATGTTGTTGATGTACTTGTCACGCACCCAATCGAGCACAAAGCGGTTCGGGGCAAACAAAGTGAGAGTATTGTCATTGAGCTCCGCCTGTAGCGGACGAACCCACATGCTGAATTCTGCGGCTGGTAGCTCTTCTTGAAGCTGTTGCAGACACTGCAACCAAAGCGAAGATGACACGATTCCCTCACTCTAAATCAATGATCGGTAAAGACTGGCAATTCTACCTGTTGATAACTCAGATCGCCAGCGATTGATCGACGATCCAGTGAATAAGATCCAAGTTATTCACAATATTTTCTCATCATTTGGCAAGATCCACACAGAGCGTCCTAAATTTACTCACACATTGATCCACATATTCTATGATCATCAGGAGTTATCCCCAAAACGGGCGATCGTCCAGTTATGATTAATAACAACTGGTTATTTATTCTATTGAGTTATTTACCAGTAACATCACGTCCCATAATCATAAGGAGTCACAAGATGAAAAACTGGATTAAATTAGCAGTGGCTGCGCTGGCCCTATCCGCAGCGACTGTACAAGCGGCAACCGACGTGAAAGTGGGTATGTCTGGCCGCTACTTCCCATTCACGTTTGTTAAACAAGACCAACTGCAAGGTTTTGAAGTGGATGTGTGGAACGAGATCGGTAAACGTAACGATTACCACGTGGAATATGTAACCTCTAATTTCTCTGGCCTGTTTGGCCTGCTGGAAACCGGTCGTATCGACACCATCTCCAACCAGATCACAATCACTAAAGAGCGCCAGGCGAAATACCTGTTCTCAGCACCTTACGTGATTGACGGCGCGCAAATCGCGGTACGCAAAGGCAACGACAGCATCCAAGGTATTGAAGACTTGGCTGGTAAAACCGTGGCGGTTAACCTGGGTTCAAACTTCGAACAACTGCTGCGTGCCTACGATAAAGACGGCAAAATCGACATCAAAACCTACGATACCGGTTTTGAGCGCGACGTGGCGTTGGGCCGAATCGATGCATTCGTCATGGACCGCCTGTCGGTACTGGAAGTGATCGACAAAACGGGTCTGCCATTGCAACTGGCTGGTTCTCCGTTCGAAACCATCGAAAACGCTTGGCCATTCCTGAACAACGATAAAGGCCATAAATTGCAGTCTGAAGTAAACCAAGCACTTGCTGCGATGCGTGCAGACGGTACACTGAGCCAGATTTCTGAAAAATGGTTCGGTACGGATATTACGAAATAACTTAGACCAGCAAACCGAATAAATAAGGTGGAATCGCAGGATTCCGCCTTTTGTTGTCTTTAAGGGGATGTAAATGGGGTTTGATTTTCAATACATGCTGGGGCTGATGCCGATACTGCTCAAGTATCTGGGCACCACCATGGAAATGGCAGTGTGGGGCATGTTCTTCGCACTGATTCTGTCCGTGCTGCTGGCCAATATCCGCGTCTTTAAGGTGCCGGTATTAAACGCTCTGAGCCAGTTGTACATCAGCTTCTTTCGTGGCACTCCGCTGCTGGTACAAATGTTCCTGTTGTACTACGGCCTGCCACAGATTTTCCCACTATTAATCGGTATTGATGCGTTCAGCGCAGCCGTGATTGGTTTGACGCTGCACTTCGCCGCTTACATGGCTGAAACCATTCGCGCAGCCATCATCGGTATCGACCGCAGTCAAATGGAAGCGAGTCTGTCAGTCGGTATGACCACTGGCCAGGCGATGCGCCGCATTATTTTGCCGCAAGCCAGCCGCGTCGCGCTGCCGTCCCTGATGAACTACTTCATCGACATGATCAAATCGACTTCGCTGGCGTTTACCTTCGGCGTGGCGGAAATCATGGCCAAAGCGCAGATGGAAGCGTCCTCCAGCTTTCGCTTCTTTGAAGCCTTCCTGGCAGTGGCACTGATTTACTGGGCGGTGGTGGTTGTACTGACCCGCGTGCAAATCTGGGCTGAGAACAAACTGAATAAGGCGTATGTACGATGATCACGTTATCCAATATTCATAAACGCTTCGGTAACGCCGAAGTGCTGAAAGGCATCGATATTACGATCAATCAGGGCGAAATCATTGTGATTATCGGCTCGAGCGGCACGGGTAAATCCACCCTGCTGCGCTGCGTGAACTTTCTTGAGCAGGCCGATCAGGGCAGCATCACGATTGATGATGTCAGCGTGGATACGCAAAAACACACCAAAGCCGAAGTGCTGGCCCTGCGACGTAAAACCGGGTTTGTATTTCAGAACTACGCGCTGTTTGCCCACCTGACTGCACGTCAGAACATTGCCGAAGGCCTGATGACCGTACGCGGCTGGAAGAAAGATCAAGCACTGAACCGCGCGCAGCAGATCCTAGAAGATATCGGTCTGGGCGATCGCGGCGACAGCTACCCGGCAGCACTGTCCGGCGGCCAGCAACAACGCGTCGGTATTGGTCGCGCGATGGCGCTGCAACCGGAACTGCTGCTGTTTGATGAGCCGACCTCTGCGCTGGACCCGGAATGGGTAGGCGAAGTACTTGGTTTAATGAAGAAACTCGCCACTCAGCACCAGACGATGCTGGTGGTGACCCATGAAATGCAATTTGCCAAAGAGGTCGCCGATCGCGTGATCTTTATGGCAGAAGGGAATATTGTTGAGCAAGGTTCTCCACAGGATATCTTTGACCGTCCACAGGATCCGCGCTTAAGAAAATTCCTCAATCAGGTTGGGATCGACTAAGGATCCTTGAGATTTTATCGAGACTCCGTATAATCGGCCGACCGGAAAGAAGGAAGCCCGCGATTGACCGTTTTTCGTTCATCGCACTGGGGTTTTGGCAAACCCAATCATTGACACCTTTTGTGACTGTGATTACAATTCCGCCTCTTTGTTGAGAGGCGTCGGAATGTCCTTTCTTTTATATAAAGAGAAGACGTATTGCCCACGCCGGGTTTTATGAACCTAAAAACTACTGATCAGTAAAGGTAATAACCATGTCTAAACGCACTTTTCAACCTACAGTTCTAAAGCGCAAGCGTACTCACGGTTTCCGTGCACGCATGGCGACTGCGAACGGTCGTAAAGTAATCAATGCACGTCGTGCAAAAGGCCGTAAGCGCCTGTCAAAATAATCGCTAGCTTATTTTGAGTACGTACGCATTTAATCGGGAGTTACGTTTGTTAACTCCCGAGCATTATCAAAATGTCTTTCAGCAAGCTCATCGAGCAGGCTCCCCCCATTTCACCATCATTGCACGCGATAATAACCTTTCTCATCCTCGTTTAGGGTTAGCGGTTCCAAAGAAACAAATCAAAACAGCCGTCGGTCGTAACCGCTTTAAGCGTTTGGCCCGCGAAAGCTTTCGTCTCAATCAACATAAACTTGCACACAAAGATTTTGTTGTCATTGCGAAGAAAAGCGCCCAAGATTTGAGCAATGAAGAAATGTTCACTTTGTTCGACAAGTTATGGCATCGCCTCTCTCGCCCTTCACGTGGCTAGCCATTGGTTTAGTCCGACTCTACCAGTGGTTTATTAGTCCGCTGATCGGCCCGCGTTGCCGATTTACTCCCACTTGCTCTACTTACGCGATAGAAGCGTTGAGAGCTCACGGATTTGTAAAAGGGTGTTGGTTATCCGGCAAACGTCTATTAAAATGCCACCCTTTGAACGAAGGGGGATTTGACCCCGTTCCACCAGTCCAAAAACACGACAGAGATAAATAACGATGGATTCTCAACGTAATATCCTGTTAATCGCTTTGGCTCTGGTTTCTTTTTTACTTTTCCAACAGTGGCAAGTAGCAAAGAATCCGGCACCTCAAGCGGTTGAGCAGGCTCAAACCAGCAGTGCCGTTCCTGCACCGTCTTTAGCCGATGAGTTCGATCCAGTACCATCGCAAAGCAGTGCTGCGGCAAAAGTGATTACTGTCACCACGGATGTACTGACTCTGTCAATTGACACAGTTGGCGGCGATGTCGTCACGGCAAAACTGAACCAATACTCTGAAGAATTGGACTCAGAAAACCCATTCGTCCTTCTGAAAAATACTCAAGGTCATCAATTCATCGCGCAAAGCGGCCTGATCGGTCCACAAGGTATCGATCTGAGCAGCAGCGACCGCCCGACTTACACGGTTGACGCGGATAGCTTCACTCTGGCTGATGGCCAGGATGAACTGCGCATTCCGATGACTTACCAGGCCAACGGCATCGAATACACCAAAACTTTCGTGCTGAAGCGTGGTGATTACGCTATCGACGTTGAATACAACGTGGTCAACCATTCAGGTAACAATGCCACTCTGGGCATGTACGCGCACCTGCGTCAAAACCTGCTGGATTCAGGCGGCAGCCTGGCAATGCCAACTTACCGTGGCGGTGCTTACTCAACTGAAGATACCCGTTACAAAAAATACAGCTTTGACGATATGCAGGATCGCAACCTAGCGATGAACCTGCCAAACGGTCAGGGTTGGGCGGCAATGATTCAACACTACTTTGCTTCAGCTTGGATTCCACGCAATGAACCAGGTACCAACCTGTACTCGCGCGTGATCGGCAACCTGGGTGATATTGGCGTACGTATGCCAAACAAAACCATCGCCGATGGCCAGCAAGCGGATTTCAAAGCCACCCTGTGGGTAGGTCCTAAACTGCAAGATCAAATGGCCGCTACCGCGCCAAACCTTGACCTCGTGGTTGACTACGGTTGGCTATGGTTCATCGCGAAACCACTGCACTGGCTGCTGTCTGTGATTCAGACATTCGTTGGCAACTGGGGTGTGGCAATCATCTGTCTGACCTTCATCGTACGTGGTGCGATGTACCCGCTGACCAAAGCACAGTACACCTCAATGGCGAAAATGCGCATGCTGCAACCAAAACTGCAAGCTATGCGTGAGCGCATCGGTGATGACCGTCAGCGCATGAGCCAGGAAATGATGGAACTGTACAAGAAAGAGAAAGTGAACCCGCTGGGCGGCTGTTTACCAATCTTCCTGCAGATGCCTATCTTCATTTCTCTGTACTGGGCACTGATGGAATCGGTCGAACTGCGTCACTCACCATTCTTTGGCTGGATTCACGACTTGTCTGCACAAGACCCGTACTACATCCTGCCACTGCTGATGGGTGCAAGTATGTTCTTCATCCAGAAGATGAGCCCAACCACCGTGACGGATCCAATGCAGCAGAAGATCATGACCTTTATGCCGGTTATGTTCACCTTCTTCTTCCTGTTCTTCCCGTCAGGTCTGGTTCTGTACTGGTTGGTATCGAACATCGTGACTCTGATTCAGCAGACTTTGATTTACAAAGGGCTGGAGAAGAAAGGCTTACACACCAAGTAAGCATTAAGCGAATCAGCAAAGGCGGCCAAAAGGTCGCCTTTTTGTTGCTTGCTGATTACAATGACGCTAATTCGATTTTATACAGGTAAAGGTTATGACTACCGATACTATCGTCGCGCAGGCCACGGCTCCGGGCCGCGGCGGCGTCGGCATTATTCGTGTTTCTGGTCCGAAAGCCGCAGAGGTAGCTCTGGCGGTAACAGGCCGTACACTCAAACCACGTTACGCAGAATACCTTCCTTTCAAAGACGAGTCTGGCGTGGAACTGGATCAGGGTATCGCCCTCTTCTTCCCGAATCCCAACTCATTTACCGGTGAAGATGTACTCGAGCTGCAAGGTCACGGCGGCCCTGTCGTCATGGACATGCTCATCAAGCGTATTCTGACGATTACGGGTGTACGTCCGGCACGCCCCGGGGAATTTTCTGAGCGCGCGTTCCTCAACGATAAGATGGACCTGACTCAGGCAGAAGCGATTGCCGACCTGATTGATGCCAGTTCAGAAGAAGCAGCCAAATCGGCACTCAAATCGCTGCAGGGCCAGTTTTCCAAACGCATTCATACGCTGGTGGAGTCACTGATTCATCTGCGCATCTACGTCGAAGCGGCGATTGATTTTCCGGAAGAAGAAATTGATTTTCTCGCCGATGGCAAAGTGTCTGCTGACTTGCAGGCCATCATTGATAACCTCAACGCGGTGCGCCAGGAAGCTAATCAGGGCGCCATCATGCGTGAAGGGATGAAAGTGGTCATTGCGGGTCGTCCTAACGCTGGCAAGTCTAGTCTGCTGAATGCGCTGTCTGGCAAAGAGTCTGCGATTGTGACGGATATCGCCGGCACCACGCGCGATGTCTTGCGTGAACATATTCACATCGACGGCATGCCACTGCACATTATCGACACCGCTGGTTTGCGTGATGCGTCGGATGAAGTGGAAAAAATTGGTATCGAGCGCGCCTGGGAAGAGATTGCCCAAGCCGATCGCGTACTGTTTATGGTCGATGGCACCACGACCGATGCCACCGATCCCCAAGACATCTGGCCGGATTTTGTCGATCGCCTGCCAGACAGCATGGGCATGACGGTGATCCGCAACAAAGTCGATCAAACCGGCGAAACATTAGGGATCTGCCATGTCAATCAACCGACCCTGATCCGCTTGTCAGCAAAGACTGGTGAAGGTGTCGATGCGCTGCGTTCACACCTGAAAGAGTGCATGGGCTTTGCCGGCAATCAGGAAGGTGGCTTTATGGCTCGCCGTCGTCATCTGGATGCGCTGGAGCGTGCCGCTGAGCACCTGGATATCGGCCAGCAACAGCTGGAAGGCTATATGGCGGGAGAGATTCTGGCAGAAGAGCTGCGTCTGGCGCAGCAACACCTGAATGAAATCACCGGTGAGTTCAGCTCAGATGACCTGCTTGGTCGTATTTTCTCGTCATTCTGTATTGGGAAGTGAAGTAGCTCATCAATCAGAGAAACGTGGTAAAACCTTTCAAAACACATCAAAATAAGTAATTGTTTTTAATGGTTATTATTCATTTTTTGTTGCGAAACGGTTTTACTGCATTTCACATGCTTTTGCTCCGCTTTGCTAAAAATTGATCCCTATTTACTCCCAGGTTAGAATTTTGGAGTAATGGGAGCAAAAAGGAGCGGAGATGAAGGTATCAGTAAACAAGCGTAATCCTAACTCGAAAGGGCTTCAGCAACTTAGACTGGTGTACTACTACGGTGTTGTTGAAGGGGAAGATGGCAAAAAAAGACCAAAGCGCGACTACGAGCCATTAGAGCTCTATGTCTATCAGAGCCCAAAGACTCAAGCAGAACGCCAGCATAATAAAGAGATGTTGCGTCAGGCCGAGGCTGCGCGGTCAGCCAGACTGGTTGAATCTCACGCCAACAAGTTCCAACTTGAAGACCGGGTAAAGCTTGCTTCGAGCTTTTACGAGCACTACGACAGATTAACTTCCACCAAGGAGTCAGGAAGCACCTCAAACTATTCAATTTGGGTTTCAGCGGGCAAACATCTTCGAAGCTACCATGGGAGAGCGGAACTTACTTTTGAGGAAATTGATAAAAAATTCTTGGAAGGGTTTAGGAAATATCTTCTGGAAGAACCTCTAACGAAATCTAAATCCAAACTTGCCAAAAACACTGCCTCTAGTTATTTCAACAAAGTCAGAGCCGCCCTGAATGAAGCATACCGAGAAGGCATCATCAGAGATAACCCTGTCCAGCGGGTAAAAAGTGTCAAGGCGGAAAATACGAAACGAACCTATCTCACTCTGGATGAAGTTCGGGCAATGACAAAGGCAGAGTGTCGCTATGATGTTTTGAAGCGGGCGTTTCTTTTTAGCTGCACGACAGGCTTGAGATGGAGCGACATCAATAAGCTTACTTGGAGTGAAATAGAGGAATTCGAACCCGGTCATTATCGAATTATATTTGACCAGCAAAAACTCAAGAACGGAGGCAATTCTCTTGTATATCTGGATTTGCCAGATTCAGCGGTTACGCTTCTAAACATTCAAAATAGGAAAGGGCCTGATGATCGAGTCTTTGTTGGCCTAAAGTACAATAGCTATATGAATGTGGCTCTATTGCAATGGGCTATGAGAGCAGGCATAACCAAACACGTTACTTTTCATGCTGGTAGGCATACCTTTGCTGTAGCCCAACTTAACCGTGGTGTTGATATTTATTCTCTCTCTCGGCTTCTTGGACACTCAGAGCTAAGAACAACTGAAATTTATGCAGATATTCTCGAAAGCCGCAGAGTAACAGCAATGAGGAGCTTTCCCGATATCTTTGAAGAACAAGCAAAAGAATTTGGATCTTGTTGCCCTCACTGTGGTCAGCAAGCAACCCCTTAGGATGCTCTGCGGCCACGACGAGAGCCTGTAATATAGGCTGCAACATCTTGATGAATTTCATCTTGGGACTTCACTCTGTTCGTTTCAAGCCACGCCTGAAGGTCTGATCGTTTAATTAGAACTCTATTCCCTCCCGGTTTAGTAAACGATACTCGTTTTTCATGAGTCAAACGGTAGATGTAGGAACGTTTGGCTCCAATGTAAGCCGCCGCCTCATCAACAGTCAGATACTCTTTATCAGACGGTGGTAAGCTCGACTTATTGCCGTCACTCCCAGCATTCTCAACAACTTGAGCTAGCAACATTTTTATCTCTGCCATCTCATTCCTCAAGTTTTGTAACAGTTCGCTTTCTTGTGCTGTCATCGCATACCTACTTCATTGGCAACCCTCTCAATGACTGCAATTTTATGGGTGCCCGTTGAGAAACCTCCGCTCTGAAAGTGCCCTTTTTGGACAACTCGGCTTACTTTCTGGAACTTTCACATGTGAAAGTTTTGCTTATTCTTTTAAAGGCCAATCAACGGGCCTGGTTGAGAGGTCTTCGGAATGAACATCCCTAGTTTTGGCGTCATCTGACTTCAAATCACCACCGAGGAGGGACGATTCTTGTTGGCCCCTGCGGGGGGCAGGTATCTGATGTACACCATGCTTAACAGCTTTGGGGGCCATAACAACCTCATCTAAGCTGATGACATTCGTTGAGCTTTCGGAGACTTCGTTGCAGATATGGCGATACTTGGCCACCGTTTGTCTGGATAGCTTGGCGAGCTTTGCTATGGCTGTTTGAGTAAGCTTCAAGCCCTGTTGCAATAACTGCCTGCAAGCAGCCCGTATCCGTGATTCCGTGGACTTCTGGCGAACCTCATGAGTACGCTTGGCCGACAATCTCTGACGTTCTCGCAGCGGTAGGGAGCTATCAAGTCGCATCATCCCCCGATGGCATCGACTGGAGCCGGTATAGCGGTCCCACGTCCATCTGGCGACGCTTTTGACCGTGGCTTTGACCTGTGCTGCTGTTAGATTCATGTCAAAGCCACGAAGCCTGAAATTGTTCTTATTAAAGGCGTAGGCTTCCAGCAGCCGGTTAAAGGAACCAAAGTTCCCCTGCTCACGTTCACGGTTGACGATTGAATAAGCGTAGAAACGCAGCTCCTCGAACAACAGGCAATGCCGTGAGTGCGCCACGGCATCAAGGTTGGGGCCAGAGCTCCACAAGGGCTTAACAGCCAAATCAACGTAATCGGCCAGTTCGCCCAGATCATAGATTGAATGGTGGATCTCCCAGGTATTCCACCACGGATGCCCCGGTGTTTTTGCGACCGGACCGCTGTAGGACGGATCAGCGCACAACCGGGCCGCCATAGCCTCGTATACGGCTTTCATGAAGGCGATAGGCTTGGAGCGGGCGTTTTCGGTTGTGCAAACAGGGGGAATGGCGTAATAAAGGTGCGGGTGACCATTCTTGCGGTTACTGACGATGATATTGGGAGCGGGGAGTCCTTCGTCCTCCCAGATTAACGGGTTGGAGTGATCGAGGTCGAAGACCAACCAGGAAACCATGCCTGGACGATTGACCTGCATATAGGGATAACGGATGGCATACTCGCGGGGCCTGATCCTGGCAGCCGTTTTATTGTCACTGCATCGCGGTAAGTATGGTGCTTCCGATAAAATCCGGTGGAGTGCCGTACCTTGTTGAAAATACCGACCGGAATCGGCAGTGGAAACTGCTACTTTCAATGTACCCTTCCCTTCGCTTGATTCTGAGCGGCCACGGGAAGTCGAAAGTCACCTTGAACTGGAATTCCCAGCGAGCAAGGTTGCAGATAGCTAACTTATGGCGTACATTATTTATACGCATTGGCTTCCCAAGCCATGTGCTGAATGCTTTGCGGAGCGCCAACTCATCAGCATTCAACAACCGCTTACCAGACCCGGCCCAGTGCCGGGTTTGTTGTTTTAATGCTGGTTCTTCTGTATCCAGTCCCGAACTTCTGTGGCTCTGTAACGAACTTGGCGAGACACTCTTACCGGGCGAGGAAAGTCGCCTTTTTTTGAAAGGCGATTGAGGGTGACATGAGAAATCTGGAGCAAGTCAGTTACTTCTCGGATAGTAAGAAGCCGTAACTCTGCGTTGGTATGGTCTAAACCAATATTGATATTTTGTGAGCAGTTCATTCGAAATCCCCATCTTCTTGGATATTGCTAATACGATGGGGATATTCTTAATCTGTTAGGGCTTAAAGCAGAGCGCTCAAGTTGCCCTTTTGGGGTGTAAAAGTAAGAAAACTTGCCTTATCTTTCTGCCCGGAACTTTCACATGTGAAAGTTCTAGGCCCCTCCGACACAGCAAACTACTGCTTACCATCCCAGTCTGGAAAGATCTCGGACGCCAAGTCGCGCCGTGCCTTATCGACGTCGATGCCGTTCAAGCGTTCCAGTGTTCTCTCCTTGGTATTCTTACGACTACCGTCAATGTTGAAGTCGCTACCGTTGCCGGTAAGGCTGTCGAGGTTTAGCGAACTCGGGTCCGGAAACTTGCCGTTCTGTTGCAGGATGCCAAGCCACTCATCTAGGTTCACCTTGCTCCAGTCGATCTCTGCTATTTTGTCCAACGGGATGCCACCACACTGAGGGTTCTTCGGATCACCAAAGGACTGACCCAGTTGAGGCCGAACTTGCTCTTGGATGATACGAGACAAGGGCGAGTTGAAGCAGCAGTATGCCTCTCGCTTCTCGACACAAGCACCAAGAACTTTCGACTTGCAGTACGAGCCGACATAGGAGCAGTTCTTGAGAGCCCTCTTGGCGTTCATGGTGAACTCATCTTCCTCGCATTTGTAAACCATCTGGATCATGACCATCGCCACGACATAGACCGTATATATTGTCATCGCAGTGCTCAGCCAAGTGGCAGCGCTTTCCATCATTCCTTCCTGAGCCATCTTACCAGCGCCTCCGGCAGCCGCCTCCTGAGTGGCAGCATCCTGCCCAAGTCCTTTCATGATGTCCGCCATGACCTCTTTAACCTGCTCGGTCAGTTGGTCCATCAATTCATCAATAACCTGCTCTACCGGTTGATAGAAGGAATCAACTGCGCCGGAGATATTCTCGATATAGCTGGTGAAAGGTTTGGTTATTTCGGTCCAGCCTTGTAAGACGGGCTCACGCAGGATCTGGTAAGCGCCTTTGATTGAATTACCGTTCTGGAGTCCCATCACTGCACCGTCCAGCTTTGGTACTGCCATGATCAGGTTAAGGTAGTCGGCTAGCGAAATGTTAGATGGCTTCTCGCAGCAATCAGATACACCTCCTACAGCTATTTTGCATTCACCAGCCTCCCCTGCGAATGCTGAACATACGACGTTCTCATCACCAGTTGGATTCTTGTCCCCATCTTGTCCAGTACAGCTCATATCCTGGGTCATAAACTGAGCCGCATTGAGAAGAGCTGTGGCACGGGCAAAGTCAGTGCTTTGGGTCTTTGACACATCGAGACAATCATCCCCCATGCAGCGGATAGGCCCTCCACACTGGTACTCGGTCTCCTTTTCAAGCGTTGGCACAGCCACATCGGAGCCGCAATCGTAGGTATCTTCATGCACATAGCAGGTACCGGATGCGCCCTCGGCCCCATCCACGCACTTAGAGCTGATAAAACCGCACTGCGGGTTATTCTCGAATTCAGTACAGCTATTGAGATTACCGCCCGAGTTGACCGGGCAATGAGTTTCCCCCTGGGGATCGGTCCAGCAGTCCATTTGCCCTTTGTAGAAGTCGTAGTCAGCTTTGACCCGCACCTTTTTGCAGAGCTTTGGAATGCCTGGCAGGGGTGACGGCTTGAGTTGTGATTCACAAACCTTGATGCCATTGATAACAGTGCAGCCAGTAGTATCGGTCGGGTTATCAATGCAGGTAATTTCCCCTTGAGCAAATCCGTCGGCTACGCCCTTGGCCGAATCCATACAGCTCTGCGGGGACCATTCATCCTTGGTAATGGCTTTGGATGGGTCATAACGGAGCTTAATGCGGCCATAGCCTTCACCTTCC